>Ga0123335_1000104_pt1 | contig 122510 bp, 90 predicted proteins | sample BiotimSIPDNA_2_FD_89707 | JGI IMG/M metagenome (GOLD analysis project Ga0123335, IMG submission 89707) | Anaerobic biogas reactor microbial communites from Washington, USA - Biogas_R2 time_0 SIP DNA | ecosystem: Engineered > Bioreactor > Anaerobic > Unclassified | place: Washington, USA... | reverse complement strand
TGATTCGTTTAGCAGTTTGTTCAGCAACAAAAAGGTATTTTCCATCAGAAGAAACTGCCAGATCAGTAGGAGAGGAGTATGTTGGACGCAAAGCTGTAGGAAGATCATGGTTGAGCGCTAATGCTTCAAAAAGAACTCCTGGAGATATAACAGATTTTATATCCTGACAATATCCTGATCCAAAAAAAATCATGAATAAAAATAAAGCAGATGTCTTTTTTACAGTTGAGTTAATCATTTAAAATCCCCTTCCGGAATTCTGCATTAGGATTTTTTCGTTAAGTACACGTTTCCCATTTATGGATAATGTTAAAAAGTAAACGCCACTAGATAGGGCGGGTATTTTTTCTGGGATTTTTATGATTTCATTTTGAGTGCCTTTTAAAGCTTTCTTAGAAATCAGTTTGGCAATTCTACGCCCGGACAGTGAAACAAGTTCGCAATTAATTATTGATGCCTTGGAAAGGTTAAAATGAATCTTGATCTGGTTATTGTTCATTTTTAAAGAAGGTGCCGAAAATGTATTTCGTTTGTTTCTTGTCAAAATGCTTGTGGTATCATTGATAGTGGCGTAGAATTGAAGTTCACCTGAGGAGTTCAATATATTAATTCTGGTTTTATCAGAGTTGGTTTCATAAGAAATCTTGTTAATCACAGATCCTTTTTGTTTTACTTCAAAGTTATTTGAAGAATTTTCGCTGTAGCTGATTTGTCCGCCCAGCATATCCAGATTAAACTGATCTAAAACAGAGAGATTTGTTGAAGAACCATCTTTATTATAATTGGAAGTTAAAACGGTATCCCCATTAAAGTTAATCGAATACTCTTTATTACCATCGATTAAAACTTCACGAATAAATGTGCTGTCACTCATGTAAATAGAACGTGAAATATTATTTCCGCTGTTATCATATTTAAAATTAATAAACATGAGATGATTGTTTGCAGAGTCAAAAATATCCACTTTTTCGATTGGATTAACAAAAACCGTAAAAGGTAATAAAAGGACTAATAAAAGCGCATAACTGCTTTTAAAAAGATATTTCATATATGTCTATCCTTGGCTTGTGGGTAGTACGATAATAAACTCAACCTATAATATAAGAAAAAATCGATTAATTTCAATAATAATTTCCAAATATATTGAACTATTTTATTATAAATATGAACTAAAGAAGGGGAGGGTATTCTGTCTTATCCGAAATAATACCAACGCCTTCCATTTCAACCAGCCACCCCGGTCTGCAAACAGGACCTTCAACAGTAATCAAGGAAACATTATCCGGTATTCTTTTGTTCAATATATCAGTTAGTAAAGAATAATGCTTCGGGTTACGGAGATAAAGAATAAGGTACATCATGTCAGAAAGTTTTGCACCATGGGGTTCAAGAAGTGCTTCCACATTATCGATAGTTCTGTCAAGTTGTTTCCTGACATCGCTTTCGTAAAGAATGTTGCCATTTTTATCGATACTTGCAGTACCGGAAATATAAAAATGAGACCTGTCACCGAAACGGATTCGTGTTCCACGATCGAATGTAACCCCATACACACTTGTGCATGAAAGATTATCAAGAGCTTCCATTTTTATAATCTGTTCTTCTTTTATGTTCCCTATATTAAGAGCATCCATAGAAACAAGACGATGTGGATCAAAGGATTTACCCTCAATTCCTGTTGATGCGATATATCTTGTTTGAGGTGTTAGCCCAATTTTGTCAAACAATTCCCTTCGTTCCTTAACCATACCAGCATAGTTGTTATCTATATCTCTTACATAGATCCATGTACGGATAGTATTATGTCTGAGATCCATTTTATGCCACTGAAGACATTTTGTGTAATCTGAAAAAATATTTCGGGTTTGAGATGCAGAATCGGATGATGAATTATCAGTAAAATTTGTACACCAAAGAATAGAATAGTTTTTTCCAGCAGTACATACTTTCTGAGAGTTGTAATCTTTTTGATTCGTAAAAAGATTCTGACGGAATGAACCTATTTCAGATTTTATGTGGTAAACTAACATTCCTAACGGACCTCCACCAAGAGGACCTTGTTGAATGAAAGAGACTGCACCGGGTGATACTTTCTGGAACAGATCAGAATTAATCAGGAAATTGAAATCATTTGTAATATCACTGAAATAGAATCTTGTAAATTGTAAAGTAGATTCATCAAGACCATTTTCGAGAAGAGTTGCAGCATACAGGTCGGTTAATTCACTGATTGCATCCTCAAAAGAGAGACCTTCACTGGATACCAATGTGAAATAACATTCCTGAACTCCGGATGGTGTTGAGAATGTTGTTAGTTTCATTCCCTTTGTTGTGTCAAAAACTGTGTGCATTAATCACCTCCGTGTTTGCTGGCTACAAAATTTAAAATGAACAGGTTACAAAAATATTCCACTCCGGTTTTTGAAAACCGAAGTGGAAAAAAATAATTATTATCGTTTTTTTTAACGTACAACTGAAATCAATCTTTCTCTGGTTGAATGATTGTCAGAAATTTTAGCAATATAAATTCCCCTGCTCAATGAAGAAGGCAAAGGTATATACATTGACCGTTTTGCATTTGTATTTTCAGCAAAGATATTGGATTTATTTAACTGCCTCCCACAAAGGTCAAGAAGTGTAAATTCAATATCTCCTGTTGCTGTAACGAAAAGGATTCTTTCATTTGCCAGGAATTTGATATTGGAAATATGTTTGTTTGTGTTTATTGATTTGATATCATCAGAGTTAAAATAACTGATTGAAGTTGGATTGTATAAATCTTGTAAATATTGACCATCAGCTACAAACTCTTCTATGTTAGTTTTTTCAATTTTCTCGTGGTTGATGCGATTTTCCAGAGCTTTCATAAAAGCAGTAGAATCTGAAGATTTCATAAAGTCTGTATAGTATCCTGCATGTGGAATACATAGATCAATCCAGCAGGCAATGATCTCTTTTTCGGATTGTGAAAGGGTTGCTCCTTTATGACCACCTTCAATTTTCTGCATCAATTTGCTGTTTTTTGAACTTTCACTAAAATATGCACGTTTAGGAGGGGCGGGATCATAAAGGTTAATCCATTTGACATATGCTCCTTCGTCCTCAGTAAGTGATATATAGGAGCGGGTCCAATATTTTTTAGAAGGACGATTAAGTGCATGTTTATTTTGATTGAGATCCTCACACCATATAAGATCACCACGAAGATCAGGTTTTTGTGTACCATCATGACATTCTATACAATGTTCATCCCAGATCGGCTGAACAAATTTGCGGTAATTGAAACCTTCATTTTCAATGCCATTAAATGGTGTCAATGGCTTAGGCCCTGTTTGACCTGCAATAGACTGGCCTTTTGGTGGAAAGCTTTCATTTTTGTCTTCATGGCATCCATAACAACTGAAAGTTTCACCTGGCATGAGAGTCGACCAGCTTCTCATGGTCTGAACGCAATAACCATTTTCATCAAGTAACTGAAAGTAAACCGGTTCAAGGGCAGGAACTTCAAAAGATGCTGAACCGTCCTCATAAACAGGGGCTTCACCTAAAACCCGTTTAGCTTCCCATGATCCGGTCCATCGCGAAACAGGTGTCATTTGGTATCCGTCGTAATCGCTTCCAGTATATCCGACCTGATGGTTTATTCTGTAATCAAGTGCGACAACACGAATTTTCTTGACAGTTCCTTGAGGAACCTGCTTGCCACCGCTTTGTACCATACCAGTACCATAATGAACGTCTTCAACCGTAAACACGCCGGTTTTTTTAGTCCAGTCTGCACCTACTCTGGGCATTGGGGGTTTTTCTCTTTCTTTTAGAAGCACAGGCTGGCTTACAGACTGATCATCCCACGCAATAAGTTCCCGTTCGCCATCAACATTCATAAAATAGAGTTTAAAAAGTTTTGTTGATGAACTAGGTCTCCAGGAGATCAGGAAATTTTCTTCATCAAGGGGCCAGGGATTTTGAAATGTAAACTCAACACCACCATCGGTACCAAGGAAAAAAGTGTTTTTAGGCTCTCTTTTTGGAGCTACAAGCTGAACAGAACTTGAACTGTTCCGGCCCAGATAGGGATCTATTACAACAAGTTCACCATTGTAGGTTGCGTGATGCCCACTAATGACAGCCATAATTTTACTGCTACCAGGAATTTGACGTCCATGAATGATAGTCATGGGCCATGTTAACTGATTTCCAAAATATTCAGTTTGATTGGTACCATCGGGATTCATGGTAAACAGTCCCATAGCATTCATCAAGGTACGGTCATTATATTCCCATCTGGTGTACATTACCTTTCCGTTATCCATTAGAACCGGATAAAATGTATGTACCTGATCGTAACACACTCTTCGGAGATATTTTCCACTTTCGTGACACATATAAAGATTGCTGGTTTGGTTGTATGCACAGTCTACCATGCCAAAGCATCTTGATGAATTGAACATTATATCACCATTCTGCAGATAGCACGGCTCATAATCAGATACTTTGAGTCCTGATGGGTTATGTGTAATTTGCCGTTGTTTTGAGGGATCATCTAATTCAAGTTCAAAAAGTTTAAAACCTTCAGGCATGGCGAAACCGCCTCTTGAAGAGCCAGAACCTTTGCACCAGGCAAAAAGAAGTTTTTTACCATCAAATGATACACAAGGATCTTTTAAAACACCACTTGGATCTTCAAGAATGTACGAATGTTTTGAATAATAGTCCTTAAATTCCAGTAAACAGAGGGCGGATTGGTTTTCCCATTCAGTAGCTACGGACATCGGCCAAAGTCCTTCTGTAAATCCTACCAATGGACCACCCATGTTATGGTGTTTTGCAAAAATGATTTTCTGAATATCTTCGGCATAAGGTTTCATTCTGTACACACGCCGCCAATGACAGGCACTCTCGAAGGAACCGTCACATTTTTCTGCGTATTCTGCAGGAAGAGACGCTTTAATTTGTTCAGCAGTCCCACCCTGAGCTTTCCAGTCATCGACTATCTCTTTTGGAATGGAACCAGGCATCTTTTCATCAATTATACTGGAAAAACTAGTTTTTACAGATAATGAAACAAAAGCTACGACTAACAGCCAAATTTTAAGCTGCTTGTTCACACATTTTAGAACAGCTAAATTTGATGAACACATGGTCTCCTCCTTCTGGGGTAATGTTTCAGATTTTTCTGGATCTATTCCCATTGTAAGAACAATAACCTGAAATTGGTGAAAAACAACTTTGATGCTCAGACATCTCAACCGTATAAGTTATTTGGATTTTACCCATATGTTCAATAAAAATTAAAAGAATTTGTCAAAATGTGGAACTTATGAACTACATGAAAAAGACAATCACTAATCTTCATTATACCCTATTATACCGTTTAAATAATAATTTTAAATTAATTGATATTAGATTCTTTAATTGATATCATTAGTATAAAAGTTATAAATGATTACAAATGAATCATTTTTTAATATACCTCAAATATAAAGAATAAATAGAAAAAATTGTCAGGTTTAGTAAGATTTATGTTGAAAATGTTGAACTATGGTTCTACATGGAACCATGTATTTGGAGTTTTGGTGGACTTCAAATTTGAAAAAAATGAAAATCGGTTCAACTATGCGGAAAACGACTAAGATTTGATTATCAACGTGACTTCATCTGGTTCGTTTCGCCAGTATCAGCATGATTATCTGCTGTGGCCTTAATGATTTAAACTTTATTGAAATTTCAATGTACCAAAACGCATTTTTATATAATGCCTCCGATAATTAATGTTTCTAAATTAAACAAATCGTTTTCCAAATATTCAATTCTGGATAATATTTCGATTCAAATTGAACCTGGTACTGTATATGGTCTTGTAGGACTTAATGGGGCTGGAAAAACCACACTGTTGCGTTTGTTGACAGGATTATTAAAACCGGATAATGGAACTGTTTCGGTTTTAAACTGTAATCCATGGGAACATAAAAGAGAATACTATCAGAAAATTGGAGTAGTACTTGAAAATGACGGTTTCTGGGGCAACTTAAGTGTTAAGGATAATCTTGCAATTTATGCTTCTGCCAAAGGGTTGAATAGTTCTGAAGTTGAAAAATATATTGATGAGTACTGGAAAAATTCTGAAATCCATAGCAATACCAGGAAAGTAAAAACTCTCTCCAGAGGCCAGAGAATGCAATGTGGCTTGTGCAGAGCTTTTATGGGATGGCCTGAAGTTTATTTTCTGGATGAACCGGCATTGGCTCTTGATATGACAGCCTATGAGCACATGTGTTCAATAATAAGGCATGCTCAAAAAAGAGGAGCTGCAATGATTATAAGTTCACATCAACTTGATACAATAGATAAACTCTGTGACAGAGTGGGCATTTTACAGGATAAACGAATTCAGGAATTGGAAAAAGAGAAACCGGATTCGGTTTCAGGTTGGCAGATTGTTACAGAGAACCTTGAGCAATATGGAAAAATAATTAAAGATGCCGGTGGTGAAGAGATCGTGTATGATAACGGATATTATTTCAAAATCGACACTCCAAAAACAATCCCTTTGATTATAAAAAATCTTGTTGCTGTCGATTGTAAAATTTATGAAGTAAAACGGTTGCAGGACGGATTCAGTAACACAATCAGGAACTATTATAACAGCAAAAAAGAGGGTTTTAATGATAGATATTAACGGGGTCAGGACTGTTTTAATTAAAGAATGGAAATGTTTTGTGGGGTCTGACCGCTCTGTATTTATACTATATATGATTCTTGTAGTATCATGGAGTTTTCTTATTGCGAATAGTAATACACAGATAAATACCGGGTCGTTATGGCTGGTTTTTTTTTCAGTAATTGTAGCTGCCAATTTTTCAAATACGGTTTTCATATCAGAACGGGTTACAGGAACACTGGAAATTTTTATGACATCAGGAATCACCAGAGACAGCATTTTATTTGGAAAAATGGTATTTGTATTCCTGATGAGTTCCTTTATGGGTTTATTATGCATTATGTTTGGAATAACATGGCAGACCATATTTCCGGAATTCGGGACTACATCAATTGGGGTTTATGAAATAATTGTATATTTATCCTCAACGGTTTTGAATATTGGAAGCAGTGCTTTTCTTTCTGTTAAAATGGCTAATCCCCGGCTGCTTCATTTTGCAAATATTCTAATTACTGCAGGAGTCGTAATAGTTTATATAGCAGTTTCCGGGTTTCTTTACCTGCCACACTATCTGTTACCTGCTGTTTTGATATGCGGTGGAATTGTTATGAGTATATTTGCAAGAAGAGAATTTAACAGTGAAAAGATTCTCCAGCCGGTAATTTTTTAACGGCTGGATTGTAATCACTATTCAGGCGAAACGATTATAAAAATTTCAGAATATTTGTCCGGTTTGATCAGTTTGGTTGTGTTTTTACTGTGATTTGATAAAAAAAACGACTATACCTATATTGAAGAGGGTACAAAGATAAAGATGGTGAATTCGGTTTCAGATCTTAACAGTTTATAAAAAGGAGTATGTGTGAATATTGAATGTAAATTAAATGAGAATCGGAAAAAATGTACATGTCCAGAAGCTACCTGCAAACGTTATGGAGCCTGTTGCGAATGTGTTGCTTATCATCGTGAAAACGGAAATCTCCCTCATTGTCTCAAAAAGAACAAATAGTAATATGAACCATACTCGTTTACGATTGATATTTATAACATGGAAAGTAAAGGTTCAAAATAGTAAAATTTTCTGCAGAAAGTTCACCTTGAATTGACTTGCAAGAACAAGTGTCATTGAATCTTATTTATTCTGTAATATATCCTGAAAACTTTATCAATGCAAGAGCTCAGGAAATGCTGACATTGTGGATTGCAGAATCTATTAGTTCTTCTGCCAGATCCAGGTCCTGATGGCATCTGTGGACCCACGCTTCTCCCCAGAAAACATTGCAGCTTGTTTCTGAGCGCAAAATTCGCCAGTAGGCTTCTTCGAGGTCATTTTTATCAATTTTATTATTTGAATCTGACAATTGATGAAATTTATCACTCACTTTTTTTATCCGATCAAGAGTATTTTTCTGTCCCTGTGAACCGGTCCACTGAATAAATCCTTCACCATGATGCCATCCGGTATTCCATGCTCCGGTTTTAACATTCACGTATCCATGTGCTCCGTGGGTATCCAGATAATTATCTATAAATACTGGTTTAATATTACATAATCCAGCTCTTGCTTTATTCATGAATTCTTTGTAGAAGTACTGCCAGAAATTACTTTTTTCGTTTGTATTTCTGAACCACCCTCCATTTTCACCATCAGTACAAGTCGTTACAAGTGGTACAAAATTGCAGAATTTTGTACGTTGATTTACTTCATAGGAAAACCATCCCCAGTCCATCCCGGCTTCCTGAGCATCAGAAAGTTCTCTGTCACGTACGATTACTATGATTTCATCACTGCCATATTTCGCGAAATGTGGTTGATAATGGATCTCTTCCCAACTCATTTTTTCGAGGGGTTCTATATATTTGCTGTCTACAAGTACATATCTGTAACCCAAACTTTTTAACAGAGGAATCATTTCCATACAGAATCCCATTTCAGGTGGCCAGAAACCTGAAAAAGAGGTACGCCAGAAAACGTGTTTTCCAATTCCGAGCCATCTGGTACACTGTTCTTTCCAGTCATTTTCCGGGGTAAGAGGGAAAACAGGATGATAATAACCAGTACCGAGTATATGGAAAAGATTTGTGTTTTGCAGGAACCATAAAAGATCACCAACTTTTGTAATTCCATAAACCTTTTCCTGAAAATCAGGATTGATCAAAGTTTCAAGAAGTGTTCCGGATAAAGAGAGATGAACCCTTGCGATATCCTCATAACCCCACAAGGAACGTGGAATACGGTCCATTGCCCATAGAATTTCTTTTGCTTCCCACTGCTGGTTTTCTAAAAGATATTCAAGATTTCCAGAAGGTTGATGAAGATTTAATACCAGTGCATGATTAATAAGTGTACTCATGTTTTGTGCTCCTGATATGTTGTGTTAAAATCAGCATAATAATTAACCTGAATAACAACTATTTTTTTATACTAATGGTGATAGCACCCCTTTATTGCTCAAAAGACGCTTCCGGTCGTTAAACATTTGATTTTTACAGGACGCTACAGAGATTTACGATTATTTTAAAGAAATAAGGAGAATAGGTATAATATACTAAATTGCAGGATCTTTTTTACAGATTTGCTCAAATTTAATGAACAACTAGCAATTGTCCGTTATGGTCGGTGTCAGAACCCCCTTTTTCTTCTTTGGGCCGGATCTGATAATCAGAAGTAGAAACTGTTACAGCATTCAACTCAAATGCTGGGGAATTAAAACGGGTTCAAGGCAGTTACAGGAGATATAAAGGTGATCATTGATAAAAAATTAATTGCGTTTTTAAATGTCGTTATTTTCATGCGTATGGCAAATTGTGAATTGGGAATTCCTGAAAGGATTACAGTGTGGAAACCGGGAATACCAGGAAGCGTACCTGCCATATCTGAACCGGTTAAAAATGTGTTGAATTATGGTGCCGACAACAAGGGAGTATCGGATTGTAAAAATGCCGTTATTGCTGCAATAAATTCTGTTCCGGATGAGGGTGGTGTTGTTTACTTTCCTGAAGGAACATATTTATTAACTGGTAAAATTGAAACAGGGAAGAGTAAAGTTGTTTTTCGAGGTGACGGCTATAATAAAACCAAAATTCTATGCAATCATGAAGATCTGTGTTTTGAAATCATTACTTATAAAAGAGGAGAATGGCAGAATCTTATTAGCGGATATGACAAAGGCTCATTTTCAGTAGTAGTAGAGGATGGAAGTAAATTTCATGCCGGAGAGTTTGCAGAGGTTCAACAGAACAACGATTCTGCTCTCATGTATACAGATCCGGAATGGGTAACAGACTGGGCCCAAAATGCAGTCGGACAATTATTTGAAATCGTAAATATTGATAAGGATACTGTCTATTTTCAAAACCGGATTCACCATGGATTCAGAAAAGATTTGTTGCCTGTCATTCGGCCACAGAAATTTGTAACCGAAGTAGGTTTTGAAAAGTTCTACATTGAAAGATTGAAAAGTGGAAACAGTACATTTCAGTTCAAGAATGCTGCTTATTGCTGGATAAAAGAAATAGAAAGTAAAAATACATATAAAGCTCATGTAAACAATTCTACCACTCTGGGGTGTGAATATCGTGACAGTTATTTTCACAATTCATTTTCATATGGTGGAGGCGGGTGTGGATATGGAGTAGAATTTGGATTTCATGCAACAGATGGACTATGCGAGAATAACATTTTTGATTCTTTACGACATTCGATGATGGTACATTTAGGAGCCACAGGTTGCGTTTTTGGTTACAATTATTCAATTAACCCAGTTCAGGGCGAGAACAAGGAGAATCTTAATGATGTATGGAATCCGCCCGATATTTCACTTCATGGTCATTATGCACAGATGAATCTTTTTGAAGGGAATATTGTTCAGGAGGTTGGAATAAGTGATTATTGGGGTCCTATGGGGCCGGGTAACACTTTTTTAAGAAATCTCATTGAAGGGGAGGGGGTGTTTTTAAATGACCATAGTGATTATCAAAACCTGATTGGAAATACATATTATTTCTGGGGTGATGACAGTACATCGATTGGCACACTAAGGCATGGAGAAAAAGTTAAGAATGAGTTAATTTGGGATAGCAGCTTGATACATCAGATACCAGAGACATTTTATTTGGATTCAGTTCCATCTTTTTATGCCAATCTGAATTGGCCTTCAACAGGATCTTCTATTGCTGTAAATGTTATTCCGGCACAGATCAGGTGGAATAACAGTAAGGTTATTACAAATCTTTCAGGAAGGGAAACTGAATTGATTTCTAAAAAGAATCGTTCTGTTATTTACAATTTAAATTTCGATTCAGGCAGAATTCGATTGTTTTTACAAAAAGAAACAGAAACAATTAATCTTCTGGATATACGCGGGAGAATTATTAAGAAATGGTTCATTCCTGTTAAAGAAGCTTCAAAATATGAACTTTTTTTCAATCGCAATGTTTGTCGGGGAATTTATCTTTTACAGATCAAACATAAGCATGGAATGATCCATCACAGGATTTTGTTTCCTTGATATATGCAGAATATAAATGACTGATTATGAATTAATTACAAACCATTTCTTTAATAATAAAACAGACCAGTTCAATATTTGTGTATATCGTTGAAAACCATATCTCCCGTTTGAAAAAATTATCCAACTGGTAATTATACCATTGCTGATCTTGCTTCCGGTTCTCTCGGATGTTATCTTCATTTTGTCCTGTTATTTGATTCTTTATATAAACCTGTTGTCGATTTTGGTTAAGAGTGTGGGGGATTATGAATCAAACTATATGTAAACAGTTTTTTTTCTTTATTTTGCTGTTGATTCAAATCTGTTTTTTAAAGGAAATAATGACGGAAATATCTGTGGAAGATTATGATTACAGCCACAGAAAACGTGATTGTGAAATAAAGCTTGTTACCTCTAATGGACAGCCGGTTCCTGAGGTTTTGATCGGTATTGCACAAATACGTAGCGATTTTGCATTCGGAGGAACGGTAAGTGCAGAGGCATTCGATACCCTTGGTGATTCATACGGAGAAAGGTTTTTGGATTATTTCGATGTTGGTACTCCTGAAAATGAGATGAAGTGGAATTATGTAATGAAATGTTCTGAAAAGTGTGATCCGGATTTTTCAAAAGCAGATTTTCTTGTTGACTGGCTTTTTAAAAATAACATAGCTGTCCGTGGTCACAATCTTTTCTGTAATGAAAGTGAGGATCTGATTCCTGAATGGACCCGTAATCTTGAAAACGCTGCATTCAAACAGGCTATGCTGGAGCATATCAGTTCTGCTATGGAGCATTATAAAGGAATGGTGGTTCAGTGGGATCTTATCAGCGGCATTTGCCACGGGACAGACGGTTCATTTTCAACAAGTAGCATGCTTGAAAACAAAAGCGGTGACCAGGATATTTTCAACTGGATATTGGACGAAGCTCGCAAAATAGACACTGTTGCCGATTTGGTCATCAGCGCCCATAATTTGATAACCTCCAATGATATGACCATTATTGACCAATATATAAACAAGGTTAAGCCATTAAGCAGCAAGTTTCAAATCATAGGTACTGAGAGTCATTTCGGTGAGAGTATGGATAAAGATTCCTATGAACCAAAAATAAACTATCTTGCAGAGCAACTCGAAAAACCTGTATTGTTGACTGATGTTGATTTCAGTTTTGATATCAATCAGGCACCGGATAAAGTAGAGGAGTTGATGCGTACCTGTTTTGCTAATCCCAATGTTGGAGGTCTCATTATGGGAAGCTGGTATCAACATTCTATGACACGTAGTGATGTTACCAGTTATTTTGTTGATTCCATGAACAACGAAACCCCTGCTGGTCAGCGTTGGCGTGAAGTTCGGGCAGAGTGGAAAACTGAAGCGAGTGGTTATACCGATGAATCCGGTAAGTTCAGTTTCAATGGTTTTCAGGGTAAATACATGATAATTGTCAGTTGTTTTCTCGACTCTTTTTATCTTGAACCTGGTGAGGGAGTTAAAACAATAGAAGTGGGATATTTTCCAAATTTTACTGTAGATTACAAATCGTCCAGTATTAAAACAATCGAAATCATGGTCAATGGAATAATAGTACCAGTCAAGCTGCCTTCACGTTACAATAGACAATTGTTTCTGACTACCTATTCACTGTCAGGAAAACAGTTGTCCCGTTCTCCGGTGAACATAAAAAACAGAAAGTACCAGATTACACCTTCTATCCCATACTGCCGCATAATGAGGATTGAGACAGCCGATCGGTTGCCGCTTTATACAGGTAAAATTATGGCAGCTCATTGATTGCAGCAGGTCTGGCATTAATTGTAATGAGTAATTGAGTTTGACAATATTATTTTCCGAAATGGATAGCAGAGAATTGAGTTACTATAATATTATCGATTCAATTCCAAACAGCCAAATCCACGCGATTCACCAATTGTTCATTAATTGAATTACATAATTGTTGCATACTAATAATAATTAATGACTTAAAAGATAGTGACTTCGGAAAAACTTTTGTCACTTACTATAATGTATGTCAACACGCGGTTTCATACATGCTAAAACTTGCTATAACAATTGGATTGAAGTGAAAATGCAAAATACTGATGATAGTTTTCTCTTTATGCTGGTTAGTATTTGATGGAGTTAGTTACGTTTTTTCTGTACAGATAGAGTTCTACAATTCCATTCAATTATTTATCCTCTCTTATGTGGAATATTAGATCCACAAAAACCATGTAATAAATACTGCCATATGGAACAATTTAAGAACTAATTGTTTATATTAATATAATAATCTAAAGTATGGTTGAGATACTGATTACGATTTAATTTAATCGCTTATTTCAATAACTGAAAAATACATAATAATTTACATCACCTTACCCGAGGGGGGGATAATGAATAAAAAAGATTTTTTCAATCTGAAAACATCTTTTATACAGAAAGTTGTATTCACTGCAATTATTACAGGCTTTTTTCTGGTACCTGTTATAAATGCTGCTATTGATGAAACAATGCCATCCAATATTCCCAGTGAAATCATTGATGACTGGAGAGATCAGGGCGAGACGGCAGATCAAATTAAAGCATCTCTTCCTGCAGAATATGCAGAAAAATGTGACGGTTCATTCGAGAGTGCCTGTCATTGGCGACGGGTGTATCGAATGAAACAATTTCCTCAGATGGAAACCATCATGTTTGCCAGACATCATAATTTAGGTAGCACAGCTATAGGATTCTGGGTTAATGTTGGTTCCTCTGATGTTACTGATGCAAATTTTAAAGCTGAAGGTGCCCTCTGTCTTCAGAAATTCGAAAATTACTATTCCCAATATGAAGAAATTTTAACAAAAAATGATGCTTGCGTAAAGGACCCCTGTATCTCCCTTGATGGTAAAAAGGTTGTTTTTGCAATGTCAGGGAACCGTAAGGGTACAGGATACAGGCTTTATGAAATGGAAATCAATAATCCGGGATCAATCAAACAGCTCACCGAAAACCCTGCAGGCTTGACTGTAGCGGATTTCGAACCATGCTATCTACCCAATGGAGATATCATGTTTTCTTCCACACGCTGTTTTGGTACGATTGATTGTGGATGGCAGGCTACTTCGAACATGTTCATTATGGACAGCACAGGGAAATATATGCGTCAGGTCGGATTCGATCAGGTCCATACATGTGGTCCGGCTTTGTGTGGTAATGGTACTGTTCTTTACTGTCGCTGGGAGTATAACGACCGCGATATCGCAAACATAATGGGATTATTCAGGATGAATCCTGATGGCTGCCAGCAAACTGAAGTTTTCGGAAACCAGACCACATGGCCAATGAACCTGATTCACGCTCGACCTGTTCCAGGTAATAATAATAAGTTTTTCGCGATTGCAAGTGGACACCATGGTTCTTATTCGGGTGAAGTTTGCGTAATTGATAACACCCTGAATACCAATGGAGTGGAACATATCACAATGGTCAGCCCACCGCGTAAAACGGAAACCCTGGATAAAAACGACACCTGGGCGATGGGAGGCGTGTATAGGAATTCAGAGTACCCGTATCCTTTAAATGAAGAGTGGTATCTTGTTTCCTATCGCGATGAAGGACAAGAGAGTCTTTTTGGAGGTATAAGCACCAAAAAGTACAGGATCTATTTAAAACATGTTGATGGAAATAGCAGGGAACTTCTTGCCTGGGGAGACGGATCTTTACACCATCCTGTTGTTGTTGCACCCTGGAAAGATATCTGGGGATCTGACCCATTTCCAATTGTTGAACAGGCAAATTACAATGACAGCATGGGAATTTTTACTATGCAGGATGTCTATTATGGTGAGGGCATGAAAGGCATTGATAAAGAAAGTGGCGTAGCCAAGTCAATTCGTGTTATTGCACTTAATTACCGTGTTGCGGGATCTTGCGATCAATCTCAGAATCTCGGTATGGTTTCTGGTAATGCACCAAGAGGAGTTATCTTTAGTGCTCCAACTCTTTGCCCGATTGCTATCTATGGTGGCTCATGGGATGCAAAGGAGGTTCTGGGTGAGGCAAAAATTTATGAGGATGGTTCTGCGGCATTCAAGGTACCAGCAAGAAAACCTGTTTATTTACAGGTGCTTGATTCAAATGGATGTTGTATTTCAAGTATGCGCAGTTGGGCTACGCTTATGCCGGGTGAAACATTTTCCTGTTACGGATGCCATGAAAACAAGCGTGAAGGTATTCCACCATCTGGTATCGCAATGGCTGGCCAGGCCAAGCCACTCGAAAAACCTTTAGGAATTGAAGACAAACCGTTTGATTTCGGAGAATTCGTTCAGCCGATTCTTGATGAACATTGTGTAAGTTGTCATGGATCAAATCATCAATCCGGTTTCGATTTGCGTGGAGATCTGGAATATGATAATAGTGCAAAAAAATACTGGACAAAATCCTACAAGTCCCTGATGAAAGGGGTTAGCAGTTCATACGGGAATAAAGCAATTCGTCTCGCTACAATATTTTCCCCTGCAGAACAGATGCCTCCAAAATCATTCGGTTCAACACAAAGCGGAATGATTAAAAATGTCCTCGAGGGCCATAATGGAGTCAATCTTTCCGAGGATGAGATCAAAATTCTGGCTTGCTGGATCGACCTTGAGGCTCCATTTGCAGGAACCTATGACAGTTATATGAATGATGGAGATAAACAAAAATATAAGGAACTGGAAAGAAAAGCACAAAAATGGTATGATATAGAAGCACAGAATATCAAGGATTTTGCAGCAACTCAAGAGCCTGTAGCGGTTATACATCAAGACCATAACAGCAAAAAAGCTGTTGCCATTACCAAACCATCCAGTATCGGGTACATAGAGTCAGCACGTGCTCTGGTTCTGAAGAATTTCTACAAAGGGAATTTGACACTTGTGGATCTCAGAGGAAAAGTGGTTTCACGTTACAATCTGTCAAATCTGAATACTCAAGGTAGTATTACCGTTTCATTGCCAGCATCTCTAAGTACGGGATTATATATTGCCCGACTTGAAGGTGTAAATGGAATTGAGCAGACAAAGATATCTATTACACAATAATTAATCAACTCCTGTCTAATTTAACAACCAGACTATTATTTCTAGTCTGGTTGTTTTTTTTTGTACATTCAAAGAATCGCCACAATGAATTATTTTTATACATTTTTTTAACACGAGTTATATGGTTTGTATCTATAAACAGATATTTAAACCTCATATTATACGGTAAATCAGATTAAAAACGCAGTTGTTAGCTGAGCCTTCGTTTGTGGAAGGAAAAAAGTTATCGTATAGTTTACAGTCCGTCAAAAGAATATCCCATGATTGGTAGATTAATTTTACATATCGAATTTTAAGAATGAGATAACAGAACAGTATTCAGTTAAATTTTATGTTTTCAAAACATTAGACTGAACGGCTATGAATTAATTCAGCTACTGTTTCTTCAAGAGTTGAGATATAAAAAGGTTTTAAAAGTAGTTTTGAGAATCCCGCTTTTTCGATTCTGATATATGTATTGTTGTCACAAAATCCGGTAAGAGCGACAAGAATTGTTGATTTAAATTTGCTGTATGCTCGTACGGATCGTGCTATTTCACAACCATCGATGTCCTCTAACTTGATATCAATAAACATAATATCAGGAATGAATTTCCTTATGAGCAAAAGGGCTTCAGTTCCGGTATTTGCAGATTTGACAATGCATCCTTTTTCTTTAAGTATTTGGGTAATACCCCATACTACTGCTTCATTGTCATCAACTACAACAATCCTTGTATCTTTAATATTCAGATTAATATTGTTCATATCATCTATTTAAAAGAGAATTAAAATATGAAAAAGCAGTTAAAATCTCTTTTGAGAATGAGATGTTTAAGTAAATTATAAACCAGATTCAATTCAAGTCTACGGTTTGAAAAGGAATTGCAATGTTTACACAACAAAATCTGAGTCGTTATATTATTCGTTTTTGTTCAAAGAATAGCTGACATGCCATGAGATTGCAGATTTAGATATTTTTTAGCATGTCTGTTTTTTCAACATTTATTCTATGTGTCAGGAAATATCGTTTTTATTCCGATTAGTAGATGGATCAATTTATAGAAAAACCAAAAAAATAATTATTAGAAACTATAATAATATTTACCCAGCTTACCACATTGTATCGTATTAATCTGGTCACTGTCATAAAAGCGACAAAAGAATAATATACTTTGGAAAATATAAAAAGACAAAAATAAAACATTCTAAAATTAGTTATGGTTTCTTTATGGAAACTATCCTTTTCGCATCTTCTTCTGATGTGTGATCTTAGGTTATCCCACTCTGTTTTCGAGAGTTGAATCGTGGAATGTGTTTAATTCTGAGAGACCCAAACGGCTTGCATTTCAATACAAGAAGTTAATCACTATTGTGTTACATAAATATTCAGATTAAGCTGGAGCTTATATTTTGAGAAGCAAAGGTTATTGATTTTGATAAAAGTACCCTTACATCCTGTTATCTGATTCTGCTTTGAACAGGTTATGGAATTGGTACTGCTTATCTGGTATTGGCAGTTTATTTATACATATGAGTGCATATAGTTTAAAATATAAAACAAAAATCGAGGTTAAAAAATAATTTATTGAAGTAAAAAATATATCTATATATAATAAAGTTAAAATCACATGTGAAATATAAATGAAAAGGAGATTGCTATGAGTAAATGTAAAATGTTGTTTGTAAAGAGTTTGGATAAACGGGTATTGTTCTCGACAGAGGAGTTTGCCAGAGAAGTATTAAATGATCCACATTATGATAATATCCCCTTTGTTGATAAGGGTTCAATTCAAAGGGCATTCGATCTTTATGGTGATAAACTGGTTTCTTTAGATCAGGATGTTAACTCTGCTTTAGGTGGGATAACACTTAATATTGAAGGACATTTTCTGGCTTCAAATCTTCCTGAAATAGAAACGATCGTAACTGATCAATCCTGTGACACTTATATGTTGGACCAGATCCTTGGGGATAATCAGGATATTACACACATAGGATTAACTGCATATGTTTCTGGGATGGATAAAACGATTGATTTAATAAAGCATATTCAGGAAAAATATCCTGAAAAAGAGCTGTATGTTGGAGGTGTTGGCGCTGTTTATCCTCATATTGAAGCTGTAATTAAAGAAAAGAATAAGATATGTACAGGAGAAGGTGTAAGTTTTTTACGTAAGCATTTAGGACTTTCTGAATTGAAATCAGAAGAAATGAAAATAACATCAGTGCATGGACAGGCTGCATTTATCCCTCTTTCCAGGCCTGCCATTTACGTTGTTACACAGCTTGGGTGTTTTAACAACTGTGATTTTTGTATAACAAACAAAATGCACAGGTATAATCCTTTTTCAAAGTCTGAACAGATCATTAATTATTTTGATCAATTACTAAAAAATTCGAAGCAGGATGAATTTGTAGTACTATGTGAACCCAATGCATTCAATCCGGTTGCAGTATGGAAGCGGGTGTTTAACTTTTTTATAGAGAACGCAAATTCTTATGATAACAAGATTTTTCTATTTGGGCCAAGTTCGATTAAAACACTAAGTCAATTTGATCTGGAAAAAATACAGTATGAGAGCCCGTTAAAGATATTCTTTGTGAATTATGGAATCGAAAAAACAGTAGGAGAAGGTTACGAAAAAAATGGGGGTGACCCCAAAGGGATGATCCGGCATATGAACAGACTTGGGATAGTTACCAATCACAGTTATATTGTTGGACTTCCGGAACAAAATTCAGAAATGGTTGATGAAGAAATCAGGAACAATCTGGAATATGAGTCTGATTTCATCAACATAATTACATTCAAACCGATACCAAAAACAACACTTTATGAACAGTTGGAGAAAAAAAACAGAATAATTACCATGAAAGTGCCTCCTGAGTTTCTTTATGTTGATGGTTATTTACCATTTGATCATGAGTATTTTGGTCCAGGTTTTACGTTGCTGGAGCAGACATTCAAGGCTTATTATGAAAACGAAAAAGGGATTGTAGACATATGCAATAATGTATGTAATAAACTTATTCGTTTATGGGAAATATGCGGATCGCAGGTTTTGCTTCAATTGGCAGAGAAGTATCTTGAAACCAGCAGAAAAAGATTGCCATCATTTTCGAAAAGAATGCCATCGGAAGTTACAAATGAATATAAACGTCGTCTTTTAGATACACAGAAGCGTTTTGATAAAACACTAAACAAGGTTCTGGTAAAATAAAAATCATGTTATGTAGTTTAATTTTAAAGATCAATGATTTGGTTGTTGAGCCATTTATAAGAAAAATGAAAGAGCAAATCTGTACTCTTTTGCCTGAAAATAATGGTGGGTTACTTCTTGACCTTTGCTCTTCTTCTGGTGAACAAAGTAACATTGCTTTTTGCCAAGGTTATAAAGTAATCGGACTTGATTTGAATTATTATTCTCTCAGATATGCCAGGAAAAAATATCCACAGATCAATTTTATTTGTGCTGATGCGTCAAAAATACCTTTTAAAGAGGGAACCTTTTCTTATATTGTGATAACAAATGGTATTCATGATAAACATGAGCTTTTGCGAAATTCAATAATTGAGCAAGCTTATATGATGCTGAAACAGAACGGATACTTGGCCATTACAGATCTTGAAAAACCCTGGAACAAACGATCTTTCATTCAGAATATATTTACCAGTATTATTGAAATATTTTCCGGGCATTGTAAAAATGGTTTTAGCTTTCTAAAGCTGGGTGGGGTTACAATCTTTATTAAAAAAATCAATGTAGAAATTGTTAAAACGAAGAGGTATTCAAACCGTAATATAATTTCCTTAATATGTCAAAAAATCTGAATTCAGCTAATTCAATAAAGTGCAAAGTGCAAATACACGCGTAATATGCCCTTGGGCAAGTGATTCACTCTTTAAAAAGGTCAATATCTCTTCGGATCGGTTCTTTTGCCAAGTAAGATTCAGGGTGAAGAATAACATTCATTACCTCAAATGCAGTGATTACACTAGTCAGACCAACTCCAATAGAGTTCGTGGGAGCTGGTATTTTTCCTTGAATTATATCTTCTATCAGGCTTTCTTTCCCTTTTAAAAATACTGACGAGTTTGATAATACTTTTTTATAGCAGCTATCGGGATCTGCTTTAGTCTGGTTAACTCTGAAGTAGTTGAATTTTTCCAGGGAAATACAGCGCGGACCGAATGTATAGATTACAGCACAGAATCCTATTGCTGATGAAAAAATATAAGATCCATTGTTTTTATGGATAGCATTATCCAGGTAAACGGACTGATCAAATAAGCCATAATCCATTTCATCAACACAGATATTTACATCTTTGCAGAGCTCTTGAGCACTATTTTGATCTGTGATTCCATTTGTATCTATGATTATTTCTGCTTCCGGATTAATTTCCATGCAAATGCTTTTAATAACTGAAGCTTTGAATTTTCCTATAGTTTCTGAATTACATCCAAGTTGCCTGTTTAGATTTGATATTTCAAATGTTTCGGGATCAGAAATTTTCAGAAAATTAACTCCAAGGCGAATAAGGCGCTCAGCTAGTAATCCACCTACACCACCAGCACCAGCAATAGCAACTTTGGCATTTTTAATTTTTTGTTGTTCTTCGGTTGAAAAAATGCCTATATTTCGGCTAACCATTTTAGAATAATAGTCATTCATGGCAAAATTATTGATTTTTTAGAAATTAGGGAAGGTTTTCTAATTTTAATCATATATCTTACAATAATATTGTATAATAAAACCAAAGTGGTTAAAAGGTGAAAATTAGTATATGGAGTAATAATGTCCAGAAATATTTCCTGTTACAGTACTTCTGCAATACTCAGGTATGCTAAATCCAGGGGTATTGATAAAAAAAAGTTACTTTATAATATCTCCACACCTGAAGAAATACTGGAAAATCAGCTTGAGTGGATCGATTCTCATACATGGATTAAGCTGGCTTGTAATCTGGAAAAAGAACTTGGTGAAGAGAATGGATCTCTTTATGAATTTGGACGTCATATTTTAAAAACAGAAATAAAAACATTTTTTATGCTTTTTTTAAAAATTGCACCTCTTTCTTTAGTAATAAAAAAACTGCCTTTTTACCTTAAAAAATATGTTAATAAGGATGCAAATGTAAGGATTAAACTGATTCGTGAAGGACTTCTGGAGCTATATTACACTTCGCCTGAAGATAAAAGTAAGTATTCACCGCAATTTTGTGAATTCAATAAAGGTGTAACTGTAAGTACAATGGAGTTAAAAGGATTTAAAAATGTGAGGTTAACTGAATTGCAATGTGCAGCCAGGAGTGATGTAGCAGAATGTCACTATCGTATTGAATGGGCCTGGAAAAGATCGTGGATTCGCAGAAAGTTGGAAAATCTGTTATTTATTGGTTTTCGTGATAGGCAGAGCATAATTCGTCATCTTGAAGAACGTCATCTGGAACTTCAGGATCAGTATTCTCAAATATTACATCTCAAGGATTTCTATTTTCATATCATGAGTAATATGAGTGAGGGTATTGTCTGGTTTGATGAAAAAGGGTTGATTAATTTTGTTAATGACGGGTTTTGCAGGATTTGTGGCAGGAATACTTCAGAAATAATCAACAAACACATAACTACTATCCTTTCGGATCAAAAGACAAAAGAAAGGTTTCAGATATTAGTAAATAAACAGCGCTTAAATCCTAATCGGTCGTTAACTGAAAAATATGGCGTTTTGCATAATAATGGTGAAAGAAAAATCACTCAATTTAATATTATTTGGGTAACAAATGAAATCAGGAATCCTGGGTTTCTTTGTACTGTCATAGACATAACTGATCGTCTGAAAATGGAGAGCCGACTTTACATTACAGAGCATAGGTATCGTTCTCTATATGAAAATTCGCCAGCTATTATTATTGGAATCGATCTGGAAGGAAGATTTATATATGCAAATCCGGCCATGGAAAAACAGTCCGGTTATTCCGAAGAAGAGTTGAAAAGAATGCATTTAAGTGAACTGGCTGGAGATGATACGGTTTTTGCTGATTTACAAATAAAACTGGGGGAAAAGCCCAAAATCCTTGAAGCTCATTTTAAAACAAAATCCGGAAACTGGAAGACAATTACCCTTAACACATATCCGATAATTGGAGAGGATGGTATTGTAATCGGTATTTCCGGAATTGGTGTAGATATTACAGAGACCGTTTTACTCCATGAACAGTTATTACAGACCCAAAGAATGGATCTGCTTGGGAAAATGGCAGGTGGATTAGCTCACGATTTCAATAATTTGTTAGTGTCCATAATGGGATACAGTAGAATGATACAGGATAGATCTTGTGAAGAAAAAATCAAAAAATATGCCGAAATTATCCAAAGTGCATCAGAACGGGCTGCAGTATTGACCCGGAATCTTTTAACATTCAGCAGAGGGGATATTGTCAAAAATCAGATATTTTCTCTTAATGCCCTTTTGACAGAAGTTAAAGAATTGCTTGTTCCGGTTATACCGTCGAACATTACCGTCTTAACAGACATTTCTAAAGAAACATTCGATATATACGGCGATTCCGGAAAACTTCATCAATGCATTCTGAATATGTGTATTAATGCCCGTGATGCAATAGGTAATAAAACTGGAATTATAACATTGAGATTGATGCGCTCTCCCAAAAAAGATTTTGCTCGAATCCAGGTTGAGGATTCCGGAAACGGTATACCACTCAAGTATCTTGATAAAATATTTGATCCTTTCTTTTCTACTAAAGCTAGAGGAAAAGGCACCGGATTAGGATTATCTGTAGTTTATGGTGTAGTTAAAACGCATAAAGGAGAGATTACTGTAGATTCACGACCGGGACAAGGAACAATATTCAATATTGATTTTCCCTTTATTATTAAAAGTGTTGATTCCAGATCAACCAGTATATCTGAAATGGAATTTATGGCAAAGGTAGAAAAGACCAATTTGAGGGATGGTATCATTCTTATTATCGACAATGATGAGCTTATGGTTGAGTTTTGTCGTGAAATTCTTCAAAATGCAGGATATAACACTGTTCAGTTCTGTTCATCAATGGATGCACTGGTATGGTTTGAGCAAAACAGCAGTAAAGTCAATCTTGTTTTAACCGATATTATCATGCCTGAAATTGGTGGCATAAAACTGGTATCCAGAATCCGTGAGATAAAAAAAGATATAAAGGTTATTTGGATGACAGGCTATGCACCAGAATCCCTGGCTTTGCCCGAATTCGGACACGTTATCATGAAACCATTTACTTCCTCAATGATGATATCTGCAATTGAAAAAGTTTGAACTGATCTTTTTCAGAAAAAAATATACTCGCCATAGAAAACATCCAATTAATTAGATACTCTTGATAACTTGACAAGCAGCTTGTCGGGTCGTACCATGATTACAACAACAACAGTTGGTTTTGAATAGTGTTAACGGTGAAAGTGAATTGTCAAACAACAGGTTGAGATAAATAGTATGCATTTCGTTATCCAGAACTAGATGTAAAGATATTGTTTAACCAGGTGTTTAGCAGAAAGTAAACAACAATAAATGATTACATTTTTTGTTGTAAAATTACTCATAGTGAGATATAATAAATATAGTTGCTATGTGAAATGGTCTGACATTTATCCTTTCACACTGGCGGAAGGTATGAAAATTGAGACTGCAAGAATCCTCTCAAAAATGATACCTTTGGATGTGATTAATTCAATTGGAAGCCTGTATTGTTATCTTATAGCGTTAATAAAATACCCTTCGATATCTTCTCCTGTGTATTACCGGTCCCAGTCAGGTTTAAAATTAACAGAGTATAATATGAATTACGCCAATTCAGAAACCATTAATTTATTCAAAGAATTTTTTTACAAAAAAGATGGCAGATTTCTTGAAAAGGAATATCAATATGATTCAGGATATTTTGATCATTCTTTCTTGTATTTAATTCAGAATGAATTAAATGATGTTGTTGCAAGTTTCATGATAATCAATAAAACCAGACAGGGTCTATTGCCGGTTGAATATGCTCAGATCGGCGATAAAACCGGAATGAATTATGGCAGAGTGGATGTTGGGAATTATAAATTTTATAATCTTGAAGGTGACTATAGAAAATATAAAGTTTGTGAGATATATCGATTGAAAAAGGCGGAATTGATTGAGTCAAAATTACAGGATCTGGAAACAACATATCTGATTTTCACTGCTTTGCTTGGGAGAGTTCTAATCTCTAATTACAGATATGGAATTTTAACATGCCGATGTGCGGATTCAGGATTACAAAATCTTTACATGAGAAATCTTCATTTTAAGGATACAGAACTTTTAGCAAGTTATCCGGGAGAGAATGAATCATTCAGGATTATGACAATCGATTTTTGGAAACAGCAGAAAATATTCGCAAATTTTGGCAGGAAGCAGTTTGCAATGGAACTTTACATGCTTTCAAAACTTCGGAAAAGGTCATTTAAAATGAGAAATGGCAAGATTAACAGACCATTTTCGTTTAATAAAAAAAGATCTCAAAAATTGATTAACACTTGTTAAAATTGCCTTAATTACAGCAATACAAACATGAACTACTTATATCATAGAATAGATTGAATTTTTGTGAACATCAGGTTTATATAAATCGGTTCGATCATTACCACATATAGGGAGTGTTCATAAAAATTGTACGTTTTAAAAATATTATCTGGAAAAAGGTGTTTTCTTATTACCAAAATAGTAACATTCTTTCTCGCGATCTGCTTCGCGGACATTGGCACCTTGATAATTATGAATTATGAATTGCTCTACATTCACCATTTTTAATTCATCATTACCTTATGACCTTCACAACTATAAAAGCTTTTCTGCGGTAAGCTCATCGTAAATTAATCGTATCATTCAGGTATTATTTCCTTATGTTTTGGTAGATTAATTATCTGATCAGTGCGTTTTTAAATAGATTTTAAAATTCAGAAGGTGTTTTCAGGACTGATATATAAAGAGTAAAACCCTTTTTGGCCTTTAAATGGATTTTTAAGTATATTTATTTATATCAGAAACCGATACCTAAACGTGATCTGATTAATGATATTTATTGTTTAGTTAAGAAAGTAAATGCATAATTACTCTGAGGGTTATTTAAATTCAGAAGATAAATCATAAGTAGAAGTGCTGTATTGTTAATGTTTTTAAAATTTTCCTTTAGTTAAATAAAAGGGGAGAAGACTTTTAATATTACCACAGTACATACAATTATCAAAATGCAGAAAGTATTGTGTGTGATGGCTCCGTATAGTTCATTAACAGTGTATCACCAGGCTTAGATAAAAATCCAAAAAAAATTAGTAGGAGAAATGCAATGAAAAAAACGGGAAGAATTTTGGGGATTATTGCAATTGTTTTTCTGATAATGATTGCAGGCAGTATCGTAACACTATGGATAATGTTTCCACCACAAAAGATTAAAGCATTAATTGTTCCCCAGGTGGAGAAAGTACTGGGAAGGGAAATAATTGTTGAGAAAGCTGGTATAAGTGTTTTTCCGGTGCTTGGAGTGTCTTTTGGAGATGTCGAGATTGCTAATACAAGCAGAGCTGGATTTTCACCCGAACCTTTTATTAAACTGGAGAGGTTTCTCGTTCAGATAGGGGTATTATCGATTTTTAAGGGAGAACCTCAAATAGGAAAGATTTTGTTAGAAAAACCGTTTGTTTGTCTGGAAAAAGATTCAAGCGGGTCCTTCAATTTTGAAGACATACCAATTTTAGCCTCAAAGAATACATTACAAAAGGATGAAAAGGACAAAGGTGCTTTTCCTGTATTACCGGTTCCAATTACTTTGAAAACTTTTAAAATCGAGAATGGATCTGCGATTTATATGGACAAAACTACAGGACAGGATTTTACCATCGGGGACATGGATCTTAATATTGCTTTTTTGATCGATAAGAGTCTTAAGGATATAAAAACCTCTGGAGAACTGAATGTATCTCAGGTTTCTGTAAAAACAAAAGAAATAAGTAAACCGCTTACTGATTTGGCGATCACACTTTCTCATGATGTGAACGCGAATCTGGTTGATGGAATAGCAGAAATTAACCAGTTACGGCTATCATTCCAAAAAGTTTATCTAAACTGCACCGGAAAGATCTCGGGATTGAATGAAAAACCGGATCTTGACCTCAGGATTGCTTCTGATCCAATTGCCATACAGGATTTGCTTGAAGAGATCCCAACAGAGCTTGTTCCGGTTATTGCACAATTAAATGCATCTGGTATTGCCAATTGTGATATTGTTGTTAAAGGTACTTTGGAGGATGAGGAACCATTTCCAGTAAATGGAAAACTGACACTTGAAAATTGTCAGATTAGATACAGGACACTGCCCAAGACGATCAATGGATTGAATACTTCAGTATCTTTCACAGGCAACAGCCTCGATATTCATGATTTCAGAATGCGTTTTGGGGATAACCCGATTAATCTGAAAGGATCAATTCAAAACTTTGAACAGCCTTTAATTGATATTGCCCTGGATGCCAGAATAGATCTGGATGATGTTAAGGATATGATAGAAGTTCCCCAGGAGGCATCTCTTGGAGGTATAATTGAGGCTGATGTAACTGCCAAAGGAGAAGTGGATCCGGCAGATCCTTCCAAACTGGATGTAAAAGGAAAAACTGAGCTCAAAAATGTTACTGTTTTGTGGTCACCTCTTCTGAAACCTGCAGTCGTAAACGGTGAATTTAATCTGTCATCTAAAGCCATTGGTGAAAACCTTGATGTTTCGATAGGAAATTCTTCCCTGTCCATGTCTGCATCTGTTAGTGATTATTTATCATTATTATTTAGTGATTCGACAAAATCCTTACCAAGGCCAAATGCCCGGTTCGATTTAAAAGCACCGCTTCTCAATGTTGACGAAATTATTGCTGTTAAAAGCGATACTCAAAATACCAATGGTAACAAGCAGGATGCCAATAATACTCCCTTGATTGCTCCGCTTCCCGGACTTGATATGAAAGGAACTGTAACTGCCGGGAAAATCATTTATGAAGGTATAAAGATGGAAAATCTTAAAATGTCCATATCTGTTATAAATGATATTGCAGATTTAAATTTTAATACAGATTTCAGTAATGGAATCATTTCTGATATAATGAATGCTGATCTTCGGAATACAAGAAATATCAGTTTCAGTAATAAATTAACAGTAAAAGGAATTGAAATTAATGAGTTGCTCAAAAGTTTCGGAGGATTTGTACAACCAACAAATCCGCTGAATAAAGAACTGTTAAACCTTCAAAAAAGTCTATATGGTAAAATAAATCTCAACTGTAATTTAACAGGGAATGGTGCAACACCGGAAGATATTACAAAAAGTCTTAATGGTAAAATTACTGCGGGTATCAATAATGGAAAAATATCCAATTCTTTAATTCTGGCTAAAATATCTGATAAAATTGAAAAATTTATCAGTATTGACGATATCAATTTCAGGGATTTATCAACAATATTATTAATAGCTGATGAGAAAGTTTTATTTGAAAAACTTTCAATCAGATCCCAGTCTTCAGGAGACTGGGATGCAAAAGGAAGTGTCGGTTTTGATGCAGGGCTCGACATGAATATTACAAACAAGTTAACTAAAGGTGTATCATCAAAAATCCTTTCTGTTCAAAAAAGTGGAAAAGAGGCTTTGAAAGGATTGTTTCAGGGTACCAAATTAGGTTCTGCTGCAACGAATCTCATTGACGATACTGGTATTCCTTCAGATAAAGACGGAAGGATAACTGTTAAGTTGGCATTAAGCGGGACTGCATCTGAGCCCAAGGTCTCTTTTGATGGATTTGGAGAAGGTGATAAAATTGGTACTGCCATTGATAAACAGGTTAAAACGAAAATCGTTGAAGAGGTTAAGGAAACGTTGATACAGAAAAAACAGGAGCTTGAAAATAAACTTGAAGAGGAAAAGAAAAAGGCGGAAGAAGAATTAAGGAAAAAGGCACAGGAGCAGAAAGCAGAGATTGACAAAGAAATAAAAAAACAGAGTGAAACAATTCAAAAACAAAGTGAAGATGTCAAGAAAAAAGCAGTCAATAAATTAAAGAAACTTTTTTAAAACTGTGATATGCTGATTTAGATATAATAGTGTGAACAAGATGTGCTATGATATTATTAATCCAGACTTAAATGATATTATTTCTCTGTTTTATTGTTATCTTCAGGTGTTTTAGACCGGATTGTATTTATTGCAGGCTGGAAGATGTGATCTTTACAGTCAAAGTGTAACGACTGCAGTCTGCATTTTAAATTAATTTTTGGGTTCAGGTTTATTATTGCTGTCGGTTATATCTTTGTCATTAAAAAACCTGCTCTGGTTTTCTAGTAACCATTTTGCATGTTGTTGATAAATTGTATTCTGCAATAATGAAGTTTTAAAGGATCGAATATTAATTTTGACTGCTTTTTTTAAAATTTCATTGAATTCATCTTTATTGCCATTTTTAATGCATAGTGATGATGCGAAGGCAACATATGGGGATACCTTTGATTTGGAAGATATATCAATCGCTTTTTGAAAATGTTCACGAGCTTTATTATCATCGCCACCCAGTGCTTCAGGAGCAGAAGCATAATAAGAACAAAAAAATTCGTGAACAGCTCCATTATCATAAGAATGGTTAAGTTCAAAAACTCGTCTCATAAGAGTTAAAGCTTTTTTTGTAGACATGGCCAGTGCAAGATCAGAGCGATCGGCTCTTATTGCACCCATCCATGAAACTCCACTCCAGTATAAGAATGAAGTGTCTGAATTATCTGTAATTGTAAGGGCAGAATCGATGGAACCTTTTTTAATGGAATCATTTATTCCCGGATATTTCAGTTCAAGTGCTTGCAGAGCGTAATCGCGTCCACGAAGAAACAATTTTTTGGCTCTTTTTCCCATTGCTTTTTTCTGAATTTTCAGTGAATCATGAAGTGTATCAGCAGGAAATTGAACGAAGGCCTGGGCGTATAGACACAAAAGCCTGCCAGTAGCGAGTAAAAGATCCGGATTCAGAGAATCTTTTTTCGCCAAAGATTCATAAAATTTAATTGTAAAAGGAAGAGCATCACGTATTAGTTCAGGGTCATCATCACTGGTAAAAACTTCAGTATCACTGGTTAGAGTATTGGTAATTTTGGACATGGTAAATTTTGAAACCGAACATCCATTTATAAGGAACAGAAACAAAAAAAAAACCTGGAAAAAACTTTTTTTAATCATTTGTGTATTCTATTCAGTAGAAGTTTTAATATATCAATTTGTAATAGATTGATTTTGTCAGTATTATTAAAATTACTTCAGGGTAGAATTTTATCAAAATCCGCCAAAAAGATATTTTCTGTTTTGATTTTCAGAAGAAAAAGTTTTGAAGGTATTAGCCCTGGTTAGGACATTATCATGTTCGCCGCATCTTGATCTACACCTATCAATTGGTCCACATAGATCAGTTTCATTTCAGTTTCACAGTCTTTTTTATTATGGTTTGCTTCAATTTCGTATTTGAGGTCATTTTCCTCTTTAATTTTATCTTGTTAATTGTGGTTTATCTTTTTACCCACAATGTATTTCGAGTAGATTTAAATCTGGACCCTTCGACTTTAAATAAAGAAATGTTTTATGTTTTTTGTACAATTTTTGGAAAACATTTTTAGTGATAACCTTTAATTAAAGACAAAAAAACATTATTTTAACCGCGAGCGAAGACTGAATTTATTTTTCTATATCCATGATGGAAATCCAGACAAATTTTTATGAGAATTTTGTCTATTGTTTTCAGGCATTACGCTACTCCATTTTTTATTTGATTAGTTTAAATGGCCATGCTGCCGGACTTAGCCGCAGGTTGAAAGTGTTTTAAAAACCGGGTGTCTTGAATTCGCTTTATTTTATCGTAACCGGGTTTAATTGTTGAAAAAATGGAGTTTATCAGACAGTACAGCGATTAATTGAAGTCAGAATTTTGATAATCAGGTTTTTTGATTGAGAAGAATTGTTATATACATTTTTCAAACAGAAAAAACTTCTTCTATTTCAACAAAGGAGTAAATAAAATGGATCTGGATAAAGTAATAAGGAAGGTTCCAGACTTTCCCAAACCTGGTATTCTTTTTTATGATATTACAAGTATTTTTACAAACCCTGAGGCGTTCAGGTATGTTATCGATAAAATGATTTCTCTTTATAAAGATGAACAGGTTGATGGGATAATATCTATAGAAAGCCGTGGTTTTCTTGTTGGTGCGTGTTTTGCATACAAAAATGGACTTCCGTTGGTTTTGGCAAGAAAAAAAGGTAAATTACCTGGCAAAACAGTTTCTCAAAGTTATTTACTGGAATATGGATCTGCTACTCTTGAAATACACGAGGCAGATCTGATCCCAGGTAAAAAGTGGTTAATTATTGATGATCTGATTGCAACAGGTGGCACACTGGAAGCTGTTGCCGGGATGATAGAACGCGTAGGGGCGAACATCGCAGGAATATTTTCAATTATTGGATTACCATTTTTAAATTATGATGAAAGAATTGGAAAATACAATCCCAAAACTTTGATAAATTATTATAGTGAATGATTATGCAAAATCTGAGAGTAAAAGAAATATTAAATCTTCCGGAATCTGGTATTCAGGTAAAAGTTAATGGATGGGTAAGGACAAAACGCGATTCAAAAGGGTTCTCTTTTCTGGAGGTAAATGATGGTTCCTGTATAAAAAGTATACAGGTAATCGTTGACAGTAGTGTTGATGGATATGCCGAGAATATATTAAAAATTACAACCGGAAGTTCACTTACAATAAAAGGAGTTGTAAAAGATTCGCCTGGAAAGGGACAAAAGTATGAAATCCATGCTGGTAATGTTTTTATCCATGGTATAGCTCCACAGGAATATCCACTTCAAAAAAAACATCACAGTTTGGAGTTTTTAAGAGAGATTGCTCATCTGAGACCCAGAACCAATGCTATCGGATCGGTTTCAAGGCTACGAAGTTCTCTTAGTTATGGCGTTCATCAGTTTTTCCAGGACAGAGGTTTTTACTATGTAAATACACCAATTATCACAACAAGCGATTGTGAGGGTGCAGGAGAGATGTTTCGGGTTACAACTCTGGATCTCAGAGAAGCTCCCCGTACCGAAAAAGGGGATATTGATTATGCAAAAGATTTCTTCGGAAAACCTGCATCATTGACAGTCAGTGGACAACTGGAAGGTGAAATTTATGCACTTTCACTTGGAAATGTTTATACATTTGGGCCAACATTCAGAGCAGAAAACTCCAACACCCCCAGACACCTGGCAGAATTCTGGATGATTGAACCGGAAATGGCATTTTATCATCTCAAAGAGGATATGGATCTGGCAGAAGAGTTTGTGAAATTTTTAGTAAAATACGTTCTGGATAAAAATAGTGATGAACTTGATTTTTTTAACGCAAGGATTGACACTACTGTGTTCAGTCGACTGGAAAATATTGCAAATACTTCGTTCGAGCGGATAACATATACAGAAGCTATAAAAATTCTTGAAAAAAACAACAATGAATTTGAATTTCCGGTATCGTGGGGAGTGGATATTCAATCTGAGCACGAAAAGTATCTTAGTGAAAAAGTATTCAATAAACCGGTGATTGTTTTTGACTATCCAAAAGAGATTAAAGCTTTTTATATGCGATTGAACGATGATGAAAAGACTGTTGGTGCCATGGATGTACTTGTACCGCGAATAGGAGAACTGATTGGCGGAAGTGAACGTGAAGAACGTTATGAAATGCTTTCAAAACGGATACGATCCATTGGTCTGAGTGAAGAAGATTACTGGTGGTATCTTGATTTACGAAAATATGGTACAGTTCCTCATGCCGGATTTGGTCTTGGTTTTGAACGGTTGATTTTGTTAGTGACCGGATTACAGAACATTCGTGATGTGATACCGTTTCCACGTTATCCGGGAAATGCCCGGTTTTAATCAGATTTATAATGTGCCCGCATTTATAGGACACACCAGATTGATATGTACTTTTATTGCATCAACTTAAGGACGCTCTGTAATTAAATTAAATTTATAACTAATTACCATACATTGGAAAATGATTATAAACAAGGCGTTTATAATTGATATAAAATAAATAGACATGTGATTGGCATTTAGTCAATCAATACTGTTTCTCGGTAATTTTCTTCACTCCTCTATGGAAGGGAAGAAAACGAATTGTATGATTAATAATCAATTTTTTTATTATACTGCCACTTAATGGCACTTCTCTTGCTCGTTACCCTTCTAATAAGGAGGGTTGATGAGTAAAAAATGGCTTCCCTGGAAATTTATTCTTAAAAAAGTAGCCCGGGCACAAGGGTTTGTTGATCCTATAGTGTTAATGTCACAATTCAACCGCTTTGCACAGCCGTCTGAAGTTTTGGCACCGGTTGAACTTCTAAGAGCAGGTGCTGTACTTCATGCACGTGGATTGATAAACAGCCAGGTTATTCAACATAATCTGGACTGGGTGTGGCCATACTGGGCAAGATGTCAGTTTGATCCCAGGGATAGTTCGTTTATTCCAAGAGCATTTTCACTTACACATATCAATCTTACACATAGAAACTGGACAGCTGTTGGAGTTCCTGGTTTTCAGGAGTTACCGATTGTTGATCCGAGAGGACTTGTTACTCCGTTTTTTGACAGTTGGTCGATTGATGGATGGATTATACCACTGAATGGTGAAAATCTTATCCCCTCAAGAACAGAAAATGCTGTACAAAGAGTTGAGTACAGAGATTCTTTTGTTGTCACAACAGAAATTTCAGAAGATAGAAAATTACTTCATTCCAGAGCCGAAGTCACAATTAAAAACGGAACTCCTGTATGTCAAATTAATTACAGCGGGAGATGTTGCGGAGAGGGCTGGCTTGTTGCAGCTTTACGTCCTTACAATCCCGAGGGAATCAGTTTCATTCACGATATAAAATTGCTTCATACGTGTGATGGCTGGAATGTAAACAAGGAACAGTTTGTTTTTTTCAGCAGACAGCCGGATTATTATCGTTTTTCACATTATAGAAAAGGGGATGTGTATCACTGGATTCATTCATCAATGCTCAGGGACCGTAAATCAATCAATTGTGAGATAGGTCTTGCGACTGCATTAGCAGCATGGAAGTTTGATGGAGAAAAATGCGACATTCAGATAAGTATTCCATTGGAGCGTGAAAGGAAAAAAACAAAAAAATTCTCTGTAGGGGAAAGCAAAGAACAAGTATGGTTGAGAGTTCTGAGTGGTAAATGTGATTTAGAGATGGAGTATGGACGTTTTAGTGATCTTTATGAAACAGCAATCAGGACTTTAATTTTGCATACACCTTCCCATTCATTTGCAGGACCATATACTTATCGAAGGTTTTGGTTTCGTGATGCAGCATTTATTGTAAATGCACTTCTTGTTTGTGGAATGATACCACGTTGTGAGTGCATAATTAATACATTCTTCTCACATCAGAATTCAGATGGGTATTTTCTTTCACAGCAGGGGGAATGGGATTCGAATGGAGAAGCACTTTGGGCAATGCAGCGCTATTGTATGGTAAGTGGGTCAAAAACGCCTGTAGCCTGGAAAGAGGCTATAGTAAAGGGAGCAGACTGGATAACAAAAAAAAGGATTTCGTCAGAATTGCCTAATGTTTATGCAGGGTTGTTTCCATCTGGATTCAGTGCAGAACATCTTGGGCCAAATGATTATTATTATTGGGATGATTTCTGGGGAATAGCAGGGTTACGGGCTGCAGCATGGTTGCTTGATTCATTGGGGGAACAAGAGTATAGTAAACGATACAGTTATGAAGCTGATGAATTTATGAAATCGGTTTTAAAAAGTCTGAAAAAAGTAGCCGGGTCACATCGTCGTCCTATTATGCCAGCTTCACCATTTCGCAGACCTGATAGCGGAGCTGTTGGATCACTTGCAGTTGGTTATCCTCTTCAATTATGGAAACCTGATGATAAACATCTCAAACTTACAGCGGAGTATCTTTATGAAAAATGCCTGATTGATAATGCATTTTATCATGATATCAGTCATTCCGGAATCAATCCATATTTAACTCTTCATATTGCTCAGGTACTTATGCGTGCATCAGATATAAGGTTTGCAGATTTGATGGAGAGTATTGCTGCTTTATCATCAAAAACTGGTCAGTGGCCCGAGGCAATTCACCCACAGTTAAAGACGGGGTGTATGGGAGATGGACAACATGTGTGGGCAGCGGCAGAATGGGTTTTGATAATTAGGAGTTGTTTTATATCTGAAGAAACAGATCCGCCAGTACTTTTCTTATGCCGCGGTATTTATGGAAAGATAATAGAAAATGTTAAAAACCTTTCTTTCGGACCATCACCAACCATTTTTGGTTTAGTATCGATTCTAATAACAAACAACAAAAAGGAAACTATTATTGAATGGGAAGGGAAATGGCATAATGGGAAAGAGCCAATTATTGTAATTGCGTTTCCGGAAAAAAAGCCTCTAAGAGTTGAAACTGGTACATCGAAAGTGGTTTTATCAAGGTAAACATACATGAAAATACTTATGGTGACTAATACATACCTGCCATTTATTGGAGGTGTAGAGAGGTCAATAGAGATATTTGCAACAGAATACAGAAATCAGGGGCATCAGGTATTGATTGTGGCTCCAAGGATAAATCATTCGGAGAATAATGAACCTGATGTTATCAGAGTACCCGCAATACAAAACTTTAATGGAACAGATTTTTCGGTTCAATTACCTGTACCTGGTTTACTGAATAAAGCTTTAAAAAAGTTTCAACCTGATATTGTCCATTCTCATCACCCTTTTATGCTCGGTGATACTGCATTACGAATTGCTGCACAATATAAAATTCCAATAGTTTACACGTTTCATACCTATTATGAGTATTATACACATTATGTTCCAGGAAATTGCAGCGCTCTGAAAAGATTTGTTATTGCTCTTTCTACAGGATATGCAAATTTATGTGATCATATTATTGCGCCCAGCAGCAGTGTTGCAATAGAATTAAAAGATCGTGGAGTGGAGACCTGTATCGATGTAATCCCGACAGGTATAGATGTTCAGAAATATTTATCAGGCAATGGCAAAGAATTAAGGGCAGAAATGGGAATACCAAAAAATGCATTTGTAATTGGATTTGTAAGCCGGCTTGCTCCTGAAAAGAATCTGAGTTTTCTTACAGACTGTGTAATTCAGTTTATGGAAAAGCATAAAAACACATGTTTTTTGATGATTGGGTGTGGACCACTTGAAGCTGAAGTAAAGCAAAAATTTGCTTTGTGTGGTTTAAAAAATCGTTTTTATCCAACAGGTATATTGGTTACTGAAAAGTTGCTGAACGCTTATAATGCAATGAATGTTTTTGCTTTTGCATCTAAAACTGAAACACAGGGGCTTGTACTTACTGAGGCAATTGCATCAGGAGTACCAGTTGTTGCACTTGATGGTCCCTGTATAGGTGAAGTGATAGAAAATCGTATAAATGGAAGATTAATCAATACTCAAAACAAGGATGAATTTTGTAAAGCATTATCATGGGTAAAAAAATTGAGTAAAAGGGAACTGAAAATAATAAAGGAAAATAATCGGGCCAGAGCAAAAGAGTTTTCAAAAAGAGAATCTACCTCTAAATTACTGGATATTTATAATAATCTCTTATCGAAAAATTATATTGCGCGTGATCATGCAGATAGTGGATGGGATAAAGCAAAACGTTTGATTAAAGCTGAGCTTGATCTCATAAAAAATTTAACACGCGCTACAGGTGCCGCAATTAATGATTCCACAGAGTAAACGCGAATGTTCTACGAATTCAGATGGAAAAAAACAGATATAAGAATAGATTCAAGCTGGATATATAATCTGTTTCTAATCGTTTATATTTTATCTCAGGGGGTATTTCCGTTCTATTATAAAAATATCAATGGGCTTACCTACACCTGGATGGGAATCGTTGGAGCAACAGGATTATTAACGATAGTTTTATTACATGAGTTGTCTCATATATTAATGGGTATAATTGTTGGCCAGCCTGCCAAATCGGTAACTCTTTTTTTAACAGGTGGTGTAAGGGAACACAGAACGCAAATAATGTCTGTATCAGATGAATTTATTATTAATTTGGCTGGTCCATTTTTAAATATAGTGTTTTACATGGTTTTCAACAGTTGTTTGGTAAAAGGCGAAGAAGCACTATGGTCAATAGAATTTTTGGCACTTATTGAATATTTCAGGACTTTGAATGTGGTTTTAATTTTTTCCAATCTGATTCCTGTTTTACCGTTTGACAGTGGGAGAATTGTCAGTGCGCTTATATGTAAGGTGAAAAATCATGAGTTTGCAATAAATATTATGTCATTTGCAGGAATGGTACTGGCTTTGCTGGTAATATCTATCGGTATTCTCATACTTTTTAACGGAATAATTACCGGAGGTATCTGCTGGATTTTAATCGGAATATCTATTCGAAAAGGTGCAAAGTTCTCGAAAAAAAGATATATTATAAGAAAGATACTTAAAGGTGAAAAAATTCAGACAATAATGTCATCTGCACTGGTAAGTGTGCCCCTGTGGATTTCTCTTGAGAAATTTTTTGAAAATTATCTCTGCAGGTACCAGTTTAAGCTGTTTCCGGTAATGGGATTTGAAAATGAGATTATCGGTTGTATTTGTACAGAAAACTTGAGAGCAGTATCCCCGGATCAGGTGAAATCAAATAGTATAAAGGAATACATTTCGCCTTTAAGTGAGAATGCTGTTGATGCTGAAAATGATATTTTAAAATTGCTTTCTATTATGGACGAAAAACATAGAAGCAGATTTATTGTCCAGAAATCAAAACGTGTTGCTGGAATAGTAACTCACAAGGATGTATTGAAATTTCTGGAGCAGAAACTGATTTGACAAAAACCATCTTTTATTTGTGCTTATGATGTATGATAAAAATCCATAATGGGATGGCCCATGAATAATTGAAATTGTTAGGGGATAAGGTTTTCTGTGGATTTTGCAGTTTTGATCAGCCTGATTGTAAAGATTTATTTACAGGAGATTCTGTCACCAATAAGTTTTTGAAAACTCAAATCTGAAGATTAAATATCAGCAAGACATTTATTATGACAATTCGAAACAACAGAGATGTGATCAGTTGAAAAAACAATATCAATCGAACCCCAAAACCCCGTTCGATTAACGATCATTTTAGTAGCTGCAATTCTGATTAAATAATCTCTGTTAAGGCCATATCAACAAATTTTCGTAAATCATATCAAGCAAATAATTGGATATCTGCGGTTTTTAGTTTGCAAAATTATTTAAACGTTAAAATTAAAAAATGAAAAATAAAAAATTGTCTGAATATTCAATAAAAGGAGTAAGTATCTCACCTGGATTAGCTATGGGACGGGCATATATTTATACAGATGTTTTATTACGAGATCATGAGTTTTATACAATTAAATCTTCAGAAAAAAAAGAAGAGTTTAGAAGAATAGAGCAGGCCTTATTGGATGTAACAAAGGATTTGGCTTTATCTGCTGAACGTATAGAAAGGGAGTTGAATTCACAAATAGCAGGTATATTTTTTTCGCAGGCAGAGATACTGAAAGATCCTGAATTGCTTAAAGAATTGAAGACAGAATTGGAAGTAAATCTCGTAAATGCCGAGCAGATTGTTAAAAGGGTTTTTAGAAAATGGGAATTACGGTTCAGACAAATACAGAATGAAATAATCAGTTGCAAGGCTGACGATATTGTAGACTTAAGCAGACGGTTGATTCGTGCTTTGACAGGAATTAATGTCCATACATTAGAACGGCTTCCTTCAGGAAGCATAATAATAGCTAAACGGTTATTACCTTCAGATACGGTTTTTTTGTCCCGTAAATCTGCAAAAGGAATTGTTACTGAATCAGGTGGTCCAGCATCACATGCAGCACTTTTAACAAGAGAAATTGGTATCCCTGCAATGGGAAAAGTCAATGGAGTTCTGGATCTGATACATCAGGGAGATTTTCTACTTATTGACGGAGCAGAGGGAAAACTTATAGTAAATCCAAAAGAGAAGACAAAGAAGGTATTTAATTCAAAATTAAAGAGTAGAAGTGCGGAATTTAGAAAAAACCAAAAAAAATCCTGGGGACCAGCAGTTTGTCGAAACGGTACTGTCGTTGAAGTAATGGCAAATGTAAGTTGTCGTAAGGATGTTGAATTTTCAATAGAAAATGGTGCTGATGGAATAGGACTTTTCAGAATAGAAAACATATATCTTTCAAGGAAACTGCCGCCATCTGCAACAGAATTACATGATGAGATAGCCAAAGTGATTGCTCCGGCACAAAATAAACCTGTTACAGTCAGACTCCTTGATATAGGTGGAGACAAAAAATTAACATATCTGAATAGTGTTGGTGTTGATGATTCCTTTTTAGGGCGCAGGGGTATCCGTTTTCTTCTGGAATATCCGGAATTACTATATACACAGTTTAATGCCCTTATAAGACTATCCGAGAAATTTAATATAAAAATACTGGTTCCAATGGTTACATTCTGGCATGAAATGAAGATAGTAAGAGAAATTTTTGAAGAAATAGTTCAGTTAACAAATTGTAAAAGAAAAATATTACTTGGAGCCATGATTGAGACACCCGCAGCAGCCCTTTGTGTTTCGGATTTTTTACCATACGTGGATTTTTTCAGTATCGGAACCAATGACTTAACACAGTACACAATGGCGGCTGGAAGAGAAAATCATACGGTAATAGATTATTTTCTGGATAATCATCCAGCTATTTTCAAATTAATTGATTCCACAATGAAAAATGCAGGTCAAGTGCCAGTTTCATTGTGTGGTGAATTAGCATCAGAGATAAATATGTTGAACTTGATTATAAGTATTGGTATAAAATCGATTAGTGTAGCTCCATCATTTATTCCCGATATTAAAGAAGCAATTAGATCTATATAAATTCTTCAAAAAATAATCTTGTTCTGAATGGAGAACGATAAATTGACAATGGGCTTGCAGGAATAATGCTGTCTAATAATATGTCTTGTGTGGTTATTGATATTCATCTCTATCGCAATGGTTATTGATGTTTATTAAAATACCGACCATTCCTTTGGATATTGCATTGTCCAAGACTGTTGGGCGGTATTATGTTGAGTCCATCGGGACATTATGTCCAGAGATGTGGTTATCGAGTGTATTGACTGGACATGCTCAATGAACTAAGTTGGAATCATTGAGCAAAATAAATATGTTATAGGGTTTAATCTATTTGAGTGATTTTTTCAATCTTGAGAGCACCAAGGTGCTGGTATCTTGTAGTTTTCCGTTTTGTATCGATGTCAATGAAAATCTTTCTGGCTTGAAGAGGTGTTAAACCTGTTGCTTCGCAAACTGATTCTGGATGCATATTATTATTTTTTGCAAACAAACAGAGATCCATTTTCTGATAAGGCAGAGCGAAATAAAATTCTTCCTGAGTTTGTTCCAGAGGGTAAGTGTCTGTCGTTGGGGTTCTGTTTCTTATTTCTTCAGGTATTCCTAAGGATTTTGCCAATTCATAGACCTGTATTTTATATAGATGAGCAATTGGTTTAAGATCAGCTGAACCATCACCCGATTTTACAAAAAAACCCTGATCATATTCCAGACGGTTGGGGCTGCCTGCTACAGCAAAGTTGAATTTATCCGCATAATAGTACTCAAGCATTTTACGAACACGTTGTTTGAAATTTGTTGCTGCAACCAGGTTCAGATAGGAATCGTGTGTCATTCGTTTACGGTAAACATTGTTGTTATTGTCTTTTACAATGAGTGAAAAGATCTGATATCCAATGGTGCTGGTATTTTCAGGAAGAGCAATTTTGAATGGGTAATTAGGTTGATATTGTGGAATTAATTGTCTGATTGCCTCGTTTTGTCGATTGTAACAACCTGTTGCTGACAGTATTTCGGTAATGTCATGATCTATAAGTTCCATGCCCAGATGAGATGAAAAAAGTTTTGCAAGGCGGAATGTATCTTCAGAGGTATGCCGTTCTGGCATAAACAGGCCTTTAACTCTTTCACATCCGATGGCTCTGGCACATAATGCCGCAGTTACACTACTGTCAATACCTCCGGAAAGGGCAATAATAATGCCCCTTCGTTTGAGAACAGAGACAAGTGATTTCTGAATGAAACTGCATATACGTTCTATTTCTGATGTACAGTCGATCTGCAAGACATTAAAACCTATCTGATTTACATTTTCTGATACTGAATTGCTGTTTGATGGTAATGGAGGCATGTTTAAACTCCTTGGTATTATGACCCTGTTGTTTTTTTTCGTTTAATGTAGCTGACCAGGTTATTAACTGAATCGAGATTTTCCGGTGTCAGATCTTCATCATTAACAGTAATCTTAAATGTTTGTTGAATAAAATTTACCAATTCCAATACTCCGGTTGAATCTATTATACCTCTTTCCATAAATGAGTCTGCATTTGAATATTTAACAGCATCAGAATTCATAAGGAAATTCCTGTTAACAAAATCAATGATTGATAATTGCAAATTGGTGTCGTTTTCTAACATAACTGCCTCATTTCAGGTTTACTTATCTGTCTTGGTGTTCTTATTATTAATTCCTTTCAAATCGTATGCCGTTACATCGTTTAATTTTTGTAGGTAATCAAGATAAGCCTTATTGGTTTTAAGCCAATTTCTGATAATTGATTTTCCGATAATTTTCATCAAAACCGGATAAAAAGATTGAGGGTATAAATGTGGATAAAAATGCTTAAATGAACCTAACAGAGAGAAAAAAAGAACATAAAGAAAATTCTTTACTGCATGTAAATAGGAATAAAAGGAGCTGAAACAGTATATCATTCCCTTTTGGAGTTCTACAGGTGACATATGTTTTGGTTTAAAAACAACATGCAATCCGTCGTAAAGGCTCCAGTTTTTGTGCAAAAGCCTTCCGGATTTTTCAAAATTTTGAAAAACTTCAGTTCCTGGTAAAGGAGTAAGAATGCTGTATTGGACAAAATCAAGATGTTTTTGTTTGCTGAATTTAGATGTTGATTTAAATAGGTTAGTTGAATCTGGATCATTTCCAAGCATAAACATGCCATGTACCTGAATTCCGGCTTTTTTAAAACTACTGATTGCATTTGTTATATCATTGATTCCCTGGCTTTTACGCATTTCTTTGAGAGTTTCAGGATTGATCGATTCAAAACCAATAAAAACGATTCGGCATCCGGCTTCATACATTTTAGGAGCCAGTAGGGGATCCCGGGCAGCATCTACTCTGACCTGAGCTGTCCAGTTGCGTTTGAATCTGTATTTCAACATTTGATCCAGTAATTTATGTGTTCGTGAAGTATTGGCAGAAAAATTATCATCAACGAAAAAGATCCAGTCACGTTTGTAGTTAAAAATTTCATCTATAATACGTTCAGTACTCTGGAAACGGAAATCTCTGCCGAACATCTGAGTTACTGAACAGAAATTGCAATCATATGGACACCCCCGTGATGTCATTACAGGCCAGACATGAATTCTGGAATTTTCTTTAACGATTGAAAAATCAGGTATGGGTATAGAATCCAGATTTTCAATACGTTTACCTTTAATAATATGTTTGTTGTTTTCTCCATTAATTACAGAAAGAAATTCTTCTTCAGCTTCTCCGCAAATTACCTGATCAAAATCTTCATGTGTTTCTTCAGGAAGCATACTGGCATGTATACCTCCAACTAAAGTTCGAGATGGTAAATTGTGACTTTTTCGAATCTTGCGGTATTGTCTGGCGATCGAACGACCTCTATTAAATGTTGCAGTTATACAACTGACACATAAGATGTCTGCATCTAGTAGTTCATTTTCAGTGATTTGTCTTTTTAGAATGTTTTCGTTAAGAATTATAACAGGATAACCAGCTTGTTTTGCAATAGTACCAAGATAGACAGGTCCTAATAACGGAATAGTCATGAATTTGGCAAATACATTAGATGGTGCGCCGGCTGGTTCAACAAAAACAATTTTGTTTTTTTTCATTCATATTCCCTTCATGTTCAGTAGTTCTGATGTTCAAACAAAATTTGTACCAACATTGTGCACAACAAAATGTCCTTTTGGAACAACAGTTGCAAATAATTTGCAATCAGATCTGAATAAAACAACCGTATGAGGAGGCTGACTTCTTGAAAGTATATGAAAAGCTCATGATATATCTGACAATAACTAATGTAAAGAGTAGAGCAAATTATGAGTGATGAAAAAAACATATTTATTCCAGGAGAAACTCATTCAGATGAGGAAAAGTTATGGTATAAAGACGCAATTATTTACGAGGTGCACGTACGGGCATTCAGAGACAGTAATGGTGACGGGATAGGTGATTTTATAGGTCTGAGAGAAAGACTTGATTATTTGCAGGATCTTGGTGTAACAGCCATATGGTTGCTTCCATTTTATCCGTCACCATTGCGTGATGACGGGTATGACATTTCAGATTATTTAAACATCCATTCTGATTATGGTACTATACGTGATTTTAAGGAGTTTTTAAAAGCTGCACATAAAAGAGGTATAAATGTTATTGCTGAACTGGTTCTTAATCATACATCATCAGAACACATTTGGTTCAAGCGTGCCCGAAGAGCAGAGCCACAGACCAAAGTTCGTAATATGTATGTATGGAGTGAAAATCCGGATAAGTATAAAGATGCCAGAATAATTTTCAGTGATTTTGAATCGTCTAACTGGGCGTGGGATCCTGTTGTCAGGTCTTATTACTGGCACAGGTTTTATTCCCACCAGCCGGATCTTAATTTTGAAAATCCTAATGTTCATAAAAGCCTTATCAGAGTAATTGACTTCTGGTTTAATTTGGGTGTTGATGGGTTACGACTGGATGCAGTACCTTATCTGTATGAGGAGGAAAATTCAAATTGTGAAAACTTACCACAAACTCATGAATTTCTAAAGAAACTGCGTGCTCATGTTGACCAGAAATTCCAAAACCGGATGTTGCTTGCAGAAGCAAATCAATGGCCGGAAGATGCTGTTGCATATATGGGCAATGGTGATGAATGTCAGATGGCTTTTCACTTTCCACTTATGCCCAGAATGTTTATGGCTATTCAAATGGAAGATAATTTCCCTATTATCGATATTTTAAGATCAACTCCACCTATTCCGTATTCATGTCAGTGGGCGATGTTTCTTCGCAATCATGATGAGTTGACATTAGAAATGGTGACAGATGAAGAACGGGATTATATGTACCGGGTGTATGCCAGGGATGCGCGTGCAAAGATCAATCTTGGTATCAGAAGAAGGCTTGCACCACTGCTATCAAATGATCGGCGAAAAATTGAGTTGATGAACATTCTTCTGTTCTCTCTTCCCGGTACTCCCATAATTTATTATGGAGATGAAATTGGAATGGGTGATAATTACTATCTGGGTGATCGAAACGGTGTTAGAACTCCCATGCAATGGGGACCAGATCGCAATGCAGGTTTTTCTGATGCCAATCCCCACAAATTGTTTTTACCAGTGATAATTGATCCCGAATATCATTATGAAACTATTAATGTAAGAAATCAGGATTCAAGTTTCAGTTCTCTTTTATGGTGGATGCGCAGTATCATTGCAATGCGAAAAAGATTCAAGGTATTTGGCAGAGGTACGTTTGAAATTATTCCGGTTGACAATTCGAAAATATTCGTTTTCAGCAGGCAGTATGAAGATGAAATTATTTTGGTTATTGTTAATCTTTCCCGGTTTCCTCAGATTGTGCATATCGATATGAAACAATATAGTGGTCTTGTTCCTGAAGAAGTTTTTGGCCGCACAATTTTTCCGATTATTAAAGAGGGACCATACATGATGACACTGGGGCCTTATGACTATTATTGGCTTCTTCTGGGGAAAAACAGGGAAGAGATTGGTATTGTTGAAGAAAGGGCACCGGCTTTAAAACTTCGTAAGAGCTGGGAATCTGTTTTCACTGGAAAAGCTCGAACAGAATTGGAAGAAAAAATTTTACCCAGATATCTGTTGCATTCCAGATGGTTCGCATCCAAGTCAAAAAGAATTAACCGGATTTCTATTCAGGAAAATATCGCATTACAGGACACTGCGGTTTCATCTCGCTTGTTAATAATTAGAGTCACTTACACTGCAGGTGGGGAAGAACTTTATTTCCTTCCGGTTTCCTTTCTGGAGAAAGCTTCATCAGCGATTATTGAAGAGTTTCCGCAAGCTGTAATTGCAGAATTTCTTGTTGATAATCAGGAAGGTTATTTATTTGACGGGATGTATGAAGAGAGTGTACATTTAGCTCTTTACAATCTGATAACTGGAAGAAGACGGTTAAAAGGAATAAACGGTAATCTGAGTGGCATATCTGGAAGAGAATTAAAGAATATAATTCAAAAAGCCGTAGACCCTCTGAAATCACGAAACTTGAAAGTTGAACAGAGTAATACGGCTATTGTCTTTGATGAACTGCTTTTTCTCAAGATCTATCGTAAACTTGACGAAGGAATCAATCCGGAACTTGAGATGATGCATTTTCTTGGGGAAAAGGCTTGTTTTAAACATATACCACCGTTTGCGGGAGCATTGCAGTATAAAAAATCCAGATATGAAACATATTCTGTTGCAATTATGCAAGGATATGTAGAGAATAGTGGAAATGCATGGACACTTATTTCAGGATTTATTGCCAGGTTTTTTGAACAGGTGTTGTCTTCAGACTATCAGGTTGGCATCCCAACAGATACATTTATACCGCTCATTGAGATATCACCTCTGGATATTCCTCCTGTATTAAGTGAAATGGTTGGTGAACTCTTTCTGGAATTAATTATTTTACTTGGCAGGAGAACAGCACAGATGCACTTAGCTTTAAGTCAATCTAATACGATACCGGAGTTTTATCCGGAGCCTTTTACACAGCTTTATCAACGATCTCTTTTTCAGTCGATACAAGGGCTTGTTCAACGCATATTCGGGCAACTGGAAAAACAGAAAAAAACAGTTCCACAGGAATTTGCAAAAGATATAGAAGAAGTATTAGGGTTGAAAAAACATATTATAGAATCATTAAGAAGAATTGTAAAGAAAAAAATCTCTTCTTTGAAAATCCGTATACATGGTGACTATCATCTTGGACAGGTCTTATATACCGGAAAAGATTTTATTATTATGGACTTTGAAGGAGAACCGGCCAGGCCATTAAGTGAAAGAAAATTGAAACGTTCTCCATTCAGAGATGTTGCCGGAATGATTCGTTCTTTTCATTATGCGGTATATAGTACACTCCTTCTGAATCCTACTTTCAGAAAGATGGATATACCTGTTCTTGAAGCCTGGATAAGTCCATGGTATCATTATGTAAGTGGTTTGTTCCTGAACTCGTATTTAAAAACGGCTGATAATGCGTCATTTATACCTGCAAACAAAGAAGAAATTACGATTCTTTTGCAAACATATCTGCTTGAAAAAGCTGTTTATGAGCTTGGGTATGAAATGGATAACAGGCCGGACTGGTTACTGGTACCATTACGTGGCATTGAGAGCCTGATGCAAAATATATCAAAAAACAAATAGAAATGATAATTACAGGAGGATTGAATGCACCTTGGGGCTACTTATAGGGGAGATGGAAAATCATCATTTACGGTATGGGCACCTAACCAAAAAACAGTGTCTGTTAAAATAGTTCATCCACATGAAGATATTTATACTATGCATCCTGAGTTCCTTGGTTATTGGCGTATTGATGATGTACCGGCATATGCGGGTTATCAGTATGTTTACAAGTTAGGTAACTCTCTTGAGCGTCCTGATCCGGCTTCACGGTTTCAACCGCATGGTGTGCATGGACCTTCTGAAATTATAGATCATTCACAATTCAATTGGAATGATTCTTCATGGGAAGGAATTAAACTCCGGGATATGATAATTTACGAATTGCATACTGGTACATTTTCACCTGAAGGAACTTTTGAAGGAATTATTAAAAAACTGAATTATTTGAAAGATTTAGGAATTAATGCCATTGAACTAATGCCATTGGCTCAGTTTCCTGGTGAACGTAACTGGGGATATGATGGAGCGTATCTGTTTGCAGTTCAAAATTCATATGGAGGGCCGTCAGGCCTGAAAAAACTGGTTGATTCCTGTCATCAACATGGGATAGCTGTATTAATTGATGTAGTGTATAACCATTTTGGTCCAGAGGGTACATATATCCAGGATTTCGGTCCATATTTCACAAAAAAGTATAATACACCATGGGGTGATGCTGTTAATTATGATGAAGCATGGAGCGATGGTGTCAGGAATTTTGTTATTCAAAATGCTATTTCCTGGTTTAAGGATTACCATATAGATGCATTGAGATTGGATGCAATACATGGGATATATGATTTTGGTGCAAAACATATTTTAAGGGAGCTTGCAGAGGAAACTGAACGATTTTCAAATGAAAATGGCAGAAAAAGATATCTGATAGCAGAAAGTGATTTAAATGACAACAAGGTAATAACACCAACAGAACAGAATGGCTATGGTATAGATGCGCAATGGAGTGATGATTTTCATCATGCAGTCCATGCGTTGCTCACTGGAGAGAGAAAAAGTTACTATTGTGATTTTGGTACTTTGGATCATCTGATCAAAGCATACCGTGAGGGATATGTTTACACATGGAACTATTCCGAAAACAGGAAAAGATTTCATGGCAGTTCAGCATCACAACTTTCAGCTGAAAAATTTGTTATTTGTACTCAGAATCATGATCAGATAGGTAATCGGTTAATGGGTGAAAGATTATCCCAGTTGCTTCCATTTGAAGCACTTAAATTAACATCAGGTGTCATGTTTATGGCTCCTTACATTCCTTTATTATTTATGGGTGAGGAATTCGGTGCCCAAACGCCTTTCATGTATTTCATCAGTCATAGTGACCCTGATCTGGTAAGGGCTGTCAGAGAGGGACGTGCAAGAGAATTCGCTGAAATGCATATGGGAAAACAAGCACCAGATCCACAGGGTTCAGATACTTTTGATAAATGCAAACTTCGGTGGGAATGTATTGATAAGCCAAATCATGTACAGCTTCTGCTGTTTTATAAAGAAATGATTCGTTTACGAAAAAAGAGCTTGGTTTTTACTGAAATGAACAAAAAAAACAGTTCTTTTGAAGCTTTATCAGATAAGAAAGTATTGGTTTTGCGAAGATGGTCCAAAAATCAGGACCTACTCTCAGTAATGAATTTTTCTGAAAAATCAGTACCGGTTATCTCTTCAAATGCAGAGTTTAAAGGCGTGAAAATTATTGATTCTTCTGATAAAGAATGGGGTGGTTCCGGATCGACTATGCCTTTGGAAATCGAACCGGATAAAGAGTATGTCATACAGCCATATGAATTTACAATTTATGTAAAGGATAATGGCTGAAAGTTGCATGATACTGATCATGGTACAATCCAGTTAATCATCAAGATCAAATATTGCATATTTTTAATATTCCTCAATAGCGGAATATGGCTTGTGTAATATTAATTGTAAATAGCAATGTGTTGTTTACAATAACTGCCAGTTTCAGGTTATCAGCCAGTTAAAAATATTCTGTAAACAGGAAAATATTAACGATGAGAATCTGCTGGAATTTCTGAAATAAGTGCAGGTTCAGTAATCACCTTCTTTTTTGTTGATGAAATGGTCATCTTTCTTTTTCGGATCTTATTTACATAAATGTAGCTGGCACCATAAAGCATTGCAATAAATATAAAAATATTATGTGGTATGTGAAGAAATTTATTGTAACCGAAAATATTTTCACAAATATATGTGATAAGGTTTATCAAAGGAATATGAATCAGGTATGGATAAAAAGAACTTCTTCCGGTTTTTCTGATGAAAGGCAAAGAAAACAGTTTTGCAATCAGGCCTTTTTCTACAGCAACGCAATACAGAATAACTATATAAAATGGAGTTAAAAAGAGATGATAGGAAATAAACTGTAAAGAGGGAAACTCCTTTGAATGTAATCGTAAAAGGTTAAAAATAGCAATTACAGAGATTACAATTATGCTGTCGCATAGAATAGGTTTGAATATCGAATTTTTCTTATTCTCAGTGCTTGTAAGTTGGAAAAAGCGTGCAAGCAGCATACCGGAAAAAAATTCAAAAAAACGTACTGGCCCAAAAATATGAAAGAAACTATAAAGCTCTGCAGGATTACCGAGCCTTTGGTAAAGGACAGACCAGGCAATTAATGGAATTGAAGCCATAAATAAAAATAGAAAAAGGTAACGTTTTTTCTTGATACCTGCAATTAATCTCAACAAAGGCCCAAAGAACAGATAGCACAAGAAAAAAGCTGAAAGTGCCCATGAAGGAGTATTTAGTGAATAGCTATTGAAAGGGAAAACAGACCATAGAAGGGAAAGATGCATGAATGCTGAAAATAATAGTTTTGGAATATCTATATTTCCTGAAGGTATTCGATGCAGAAGATGTATTCCGATCATCAGGATTGTAGTAATTGCGTGAAGAGGGTATAATTCAAAAAATCTTTTTTTTAAAAACGGGAGTGTTTTGAACTCATTTGCTTTTGAGGCAAATTTTGAAGTGAAAATAAATCCGCCGAGTATGAAGAATATTGTTGCATGAAATGCAGGACCTTTAATTATTCTGAAAAGCCATGCCGGATTACCATGCAGATTGTATAATCCACCCATAACTTCAAGGTGGAAAAGGACAATATTGATTGATGCCAGTAATCTGAGGCCATCAATTGCTAGATAATAGCGATTTTCTGTATGGTTTTTATATGTATCTGCCATATTTGTGAAAGTTAAAGTATCAAATATAACAAAGGACTACGGTTAATGGAGCCGTTTTTTTAAATTTTAGCAATCACTTTGGTATAAAAGTGACTTAAATTAAACGAGACCACAACTTATCTGGCCCTATCTCGCATTCATCTTAAATTAATCATCTCCATTGGTTAAATAGATCCTGGTTTGGTATTAGCTGGTTCTAAACCTGAATCTCACTGTTTTGGTATATTAGTTTTTCATTTTTGATGTTAAATTAATACAATTGCCTTCCAAAATTCCAGGAATTAATTCAGGCTTTGCAGTAAAGATGCGCAGGCGTGATCAATATCCCGTTTAAGTATTTTATTGCTGATTTCGATACACCTGATCTGGTCAATAATCTCTTTAGCAGATTCTGTGTTTTGTGTTTTTTTAAGTTTATCAAGAAGTTTACAATATTTTCTGGAGTGTTCACCAAGATGAGGAGCGAATTTTAACATTTTTCGATAATTTTTGCCTTTTAAACGTATATCTGTTCCAGATCTGTTTTTTTCAAACCGGATATCATCTATCGAAATATCAGTACCTAATCCGGTTTTGAGTTTAATAAGTGCCTTTGATAACAGTGAGAGATCAGATTGTTCTTCAGTGGCATATTTAATTTTATCTGAAGTTTCACCAATTAGATTTTGTTCGTAAGTTTTATAAAAACCATCAGAACACTGGACTCCAAAAGAGTGAAGAAGATCTCTGGAAACATATCCATGAAGAGTTTTTCCGTCTCTTTTCCCGGTGAAATCAGTATTACATTCGCCAATACATGCAAGTGTTACGTCCAGTTCTTCTTGAACAGGAACTGAATCTAAACATAATTGTGAGTTTTTAATACCAGGTAATGAGTTGCGAGGTATAAATTTATCAAAATCCTTCCTTTTTAACTTTAGTCTCAAAGTTGCATTCCATAAACCGTAGTTTGTTCGGTCTTTGTCGGTAACATCTGCATTGAATGGTCTGATTATGTCATCAGTAGTTCCGCTTTTTGCAAAATTGCTAAATCCTGTGCTGTCATGATTACAGATATCATATTGATGAAGCTGATCTGCTGGGCTTGATGTCAGTCGTTTATGAAGGGCAAGGTGAACAGGAGTGATTTTGTCAATATTACTGAAAATTTTGCGGGTTTTTATTCTATCAGGAATGGCAACTTTTTCACCTGCAATACGGATCTCTTTTATAAAAAGTGATGGATTACGTGATGGTGAAATTACCAGAGTGTTATTATGAAGGATGTTAAATAAATGCATCTGTTCATATAATGTGAGTTCAAGTGTACCGAGTGCTATCGAATAGGTTTGAGCTTGTTTTTTATTTACATTAATCTGGTCGTTAACTACAGACGCCATTGAACCGTAAAGCTGAGGACCGGTTATTGTATTTAGATTAATTAGCTTGTCGTGGCCTGTCCTTTGGAGATATTTTTTGACACCGGCTGCAAACGGATTATCAGTTGTTAAATCAGTATCGAGTCTGTACATAGTTTCAACTGCAATAATGTTGTTGGAATTCCAGAGATGATTAAAGAGAAAATCATAACCATCGAATTTCAGATTATGGTTATGGACAGGATAGCCATTAACCTCATTTGTATTAAGATATATCATACCGGATGGAACGCCACTTTTATAGGAATATTTCCGTGTCCATCTGCACGTATCTGGTATCTCTTTGTCATCTGAGGCCATATCTGAGGGGCTGTAAATACCAAGATCATAAGCAAGTGCATATATAAGTGGTTTGGCCAGGCTTGATCCATTCTGGTTTCTGTTAATTAACAGGGAATGGAGCCTGCTTCCCAGACGATCACGAGAGCAATATGCAAGGAGTTTACATGTACGTGAGTCCATAATCGCATAGGAATAGTATTGGCCCGGGACTGCAAGAGAATCTCTTTTGTAATAAAAGCAGGAACGACGTATTGAATCAGGTCCGGTTTTTCGATAACGTATATTACAAACAAGAGTGTCACCGTTTTTCAAGAGTGTCTTTTTCCTGGAAACAGGATCTGTAAATATTGAGTCATTTGTAATTATTTGTAATTTTCGTAATGTATCTGACGGGACTGTTTTTCCAGTCAGATTATAGCCTTCGGAACCAATTCGAATATCTGTTCGTATGGTGGTGTCCGGACCGAACCCTCGTTTACTAACAATATTTTCTAGAAATTTTTGAAGTCTGTAATCAATAGTAAGATCGATTGAAAGATTGCCATATCTTCGTATTATGCTTTCCGGGTTAGATATGTCAATTTCATCCAGTTCTGAACTGTCCATCCCGTTAATCAGACAAACATGCTTCCAGTATTCGTTTGCAAGATCTATAAGATAGCTGTTTTGGTGAATTACCGGAGATGGTTGTCTGAATTTCAAGGAGTCCAATTGCTTAAAAATGAGATCTGTTTTATTGTTGTCCCAGTTAAAATTGTCTGCTAATAAGGGAAGATAGACTTTTACATGTTGAATTATTTTATGGGGAATGTGACGATTCCATTTAACAAGACGGGCAAGATAAAGACTTTGTGGAATATTTAAACTGTCTGGAGGCAGACCAAAGAGACCTTTACTTATATCATGATATCCAGTCATGCCACGACCAGCCGAAACGCAATGGTTAATATATAATGTTAAAACATCTTCATTCGAGTAAATCTGCTTTAGTGCCTGGGCAAGTTTTAATTCATTAATTTTTCGTTGTAAAGATTTTTCTGCATAGGTATATCCACGATTATCGTATTTAAGCAAGAGAAATCGGGCTACCTGCATATGAATCGTACTTGATCCACGTGGATATTGCAGCTTTCGTGTACGTAAAGATAAAAAAACAGCTTGAAATGATGCACGAATGAAAGAGTTAAAATCATAAGCTTTTTTTCGGTTGTAAAAATCTTTATCTTCGGTAACCAATAGTGATTTCAGAAGAATTTCATTGAGTTGAGATAGATTAATACAATTATGGGTAGTTTTGAGTTCTGCGAGTGGGATACGGTTACGATCATTAATAGTGATGTTTTTTTCAAAGCTTTTGATACTGTTTAAAACCCTAACAGCTTCAAGAGATGGAAAATTTATAACCTTTTCATCATGCAGGCCTGGATCGTCGTCATAAACAGTTGAGTCATACCGGTTAATGATACTTTGTGCTGTTTGTTTCATCTCCATATTCGCGTTTATTTCCTGCCACACATATCCATAGGTACGTGAAAGTTTGTTCATATTTTCGAGTTTGATCAGCTTTTTAGCTCCCATATCGATGTATAACTGAAAGATTAAAGCAAAGATTAAACAGGCCGTAAGGGGAAATAAGAAAATTGAAATTATAAGCAGGAATTTTTTTGATGGCAGCTTTATTTTCATATAAGATTCAATTAATAAGATCAAATTTAAAATTGAACTCAATCAGTATTTCTGCTGAATTTAAAATTAAATCTTCAGTGAAACTGATGAAATTCGCAATTATTTGGATGTTGGCAGCATGAAAAACTTGTCTGTAGTTTAAAGTTCTTTTCGCGATTTTGCTAAAATCCAGTATATTGAAAATATATACATTTTTATAATAACAAGCAATGTCAGGAAATGAATGAATTTGATTTGTTATCCAATTATTGTTTAGATTTATACTGATAACGTATTTGTACGGTTAATAATATTACTATTGGATCATATTTTTTTAATTTGAATGCTGTTCAATTTCATGAAATGTTATTCATAATGATTATTGAGTGATATGCTGGATAATAAAAAAAAGGCAAATCTATGTCGATAGATTACCTGCAGGTATTTACTGTTTAAAGGTGCGAAGTGGCGGTATAAACAGAGCTGAAAAGATAATAATTCAGTAATAGGCAAATTCAATTATTTTTATTATTTTATTAAATATTTTTTATTTCAAATCGAAATAATCGATTAAATTCTTGTTAATTTGATTTTCAAACAGGGTTTTGCGTGTATCAAATCTCCATTATAATTCCAACATATAATGAACGTGAAAACATACCTATTCTGCTGGAAGAAATTTTTTCAATAATCAGAACGCTTCATGATATTGACCTTGAAATCATAATTGTAGATGATAATTCTCCTGATGAGACTGGGAAAAAAGCAGAGGAACTGGTTGGTAAATATCCATTGAAAGTCATACACCGAAGTGGAAAAAAGGGGCTTGGCAGTGCTGTAATGGAGGGATTTGCCTTATCAAAGCGGCCCATTATTGGAGTAATGGATGCAGATCTCAGTCATGATCCGTCAATTCTTCCGGATATGATTAACTCTTTAAGGGAATACGATATAGTAATTGGAAGTCGGTTTAGTGAACAGAGTTATGTTGAAAAATGGCGAATTGATCGAAAAATCACATCAATTATTGGAGTTTGGCTTGCGAAACATCTTACCTGTGTTTCAGACCCTCTTTCCGGTTATTTTTTGTTAAAGCGTGAAGTAATAAATGATTTTTCCCTGATTTCTCCGGGATACAAAATTCTGCTTGAGATTCTGGTAAAGGGAAAATACTCAAAAATAAAGGAAATACCATTTCGTTTCCGGACTCGTGAGCATAGTGTCAGCAAACTTTCATTTGTGGAGTATTATTATTTTATCAAACAACTGATGGTTTTTTATAAAATGAAATTACTTAAAAAATATGAATCTGCCCGGTAAAGATTAGTGCAGCCCTGTTGAATAATTTCATGGGCGCCGGTTTCTTGTCTGGATCAATCTTTAAATTTTAAGTATCAGATTAAACAACGAAATTGTAATTGCAGTGTAATTAAAGCAATTTGGACATGCAATTGCCAACCGTGTACAAACACATGTCAAATAAATTTAATACGCAACTGCCTGACATATATAAGCTATCTTATATTGTTGATTCCAAGTAAGAGTTTTATGATAATCCCCGGATCATCTTTTGATTCATATCTGCGATAATATTCTTCAAAATCTGTTGTATCATCAATACAATATGATGACACAAGAAAAGATGCAAACAGCATACGATGAATATAATAATCCTCAATTGGACCATTTTGAGGTAGTAGTGCTTTTGAGAGTTTAATAAGTGCATCAAAATTATAATTACAAAGAGCTTCAAAATAATAGATCCAAAGCAATTCGTAATTTGAAAATTCCTTGTTTTTGATTTTTGATGAAATTGTACTCCATATTTTTTTCATTTCTGATAAACTCAAGTAGGGGAGAGTTTTTTCAAGGGTTTCAATGATGGTATTATGAAGGGTTTCGAAAGAAACATTATCTGGAACCAGGGATATATAATCGAAGATTATAGTTTCAGGAGAATCAAAAGATTTACCAGGTATTTGTCCAAAAATTATTTCATCATAAATCTGTTTAGCTCTTGCAAAATCCCTGAAATTATACAAATCAGCAATAGAGTCTCTTGATTCAAAAGGTATGTAAGCTGTATCAGACTCGATAATTTTGTGGACAGGAATGATATACTCCCGTAAAGTGTCTATTTCCCGTATATTTCCATCTGAAAAACGGTATTTTACTGCATTCTGGTCAACAAAAGGGTAATAATCTGAGTTCGGTTTGATATCATAAAGGTTAATAAGCTGGCTGAATGTTTTATGTTTTGACAGCCTAAGAATTGATAAATCATCAGATGAATGAAAACCGAGTTTTTCAAGGCTGTTTTCAATTGGTTTGATTTTGAAAACATCTCGTTTGAACTCAAGGTCAACTGAACTGTCTTTAGCGGCAATCATTATCAGGTCTGATCCGGCAGTGTAAAGGTGATAATATGGGAAATTGCTTTCAAGTGCCTTGAAAATTGAGACCAGTATTGAGATGTCCGATTCGTATTTATGAAACCACTGTACCAGGATACCATTTTCTGTCAGGTGGTTTCTGATTCCGAGAAAAAATTCATGTGAAAAAAGGCTTGAAACACCGCTTACCCATGGATTTGAAGGTTCTGATATTATAATGTCGTATTTTTTGCCATGAGTGGAAAAGAATGTCTTTGCATCATCAATGTAAATTTTACAGCGAGAGTCACTGAATGTATTATCAACTTTCTTACCGATTTTCCTGGCTGCACTAACCATGGCTGGTTCAATCTCAATAACATCCACACTGTTTACAGATGAGTCTAAAAGCAGGTAATGAGCAGTCATTCCGGAGCCCATTCCAATTACAGCGGCATTTGAATTGCAGTTTGTAATAGCCAATGGAAGTATGGCAGCTATAGACATCGTATATTCATCTCCGCTGACTCCACCTTCAACATTCACACTGGCATCCGGTTTCCCATTAGTGGTAAGGACCAGATTATCATTGTTTCTAAACAGGGTAACAGTTGCAGTTCTGCCATCTTTATTTGAAATAATTCGTTTGTTTTTTAGTATTGTACCGTTTCTAAAGACACCTGATGCAGTCAAAACCGGATCAATTCGCCCAAAAGCAATTGCAAAAGCAACGAAAGCGGCACTTGTATGTGGCAGGAATTCCCGTAGCCGACTTTTTGAGGTATCCTTGAACGCATATAAAATGTACAATCCTATTGCAATATCTATAATTCCACCGAAAGCGATTAACAGTCTTACACTTGTCAGGGGCATAACGATCCATACCGCAACCAGTACACCTGCAATGCTTCCGAAAGTGTTGATTGAGTATACTTTTCCGATATTTTCTTCACCATATCCGTTTTTATAAAAAATATTGATTATTAATGGAAGTACCATTCCGATACAGATAGTGGAAGGTAACATGATTATCATACAAATGATATCACTGAACAGATTAAAAAGTATATATCCCTGTTCGTTTTTTGCCAGTGATTCAATAATAAATTTCATGAAATAGAACATCTTGCTGTAAGTCAATGTTGAAAGAATGGCGCTTGCCCCCATAATTACCTGAACAATTACAAGTGCTTGGGGTACATTCTGAATCCTGTCTATTCTTTTCCGTATAAAAAAGCTTCCTAACGCCATTCCCAGGATGAATGCACTTAACATGAGTTCAAAAGAATGAGTAGAACTACCCAGAACCAGACTAAGCATTCTGATCCATCCTATTTCATACATGAATGATGCTGCAGCAGTTGCACCTGAAATAATTAGTAAAGGTTTATAAAAATGTTTTTTATGACCCATGTTGATTTCTGAAAAATCTTTGGCAGATATTGGTTTTTTTGCAGAAATTTCTGAAATATTTGCCCTTTTATCCCGCCAATGAAGCAGCATGATGCACACCCCTACAAATATATCAAGGATACCTCCAAAAATTAGGGCGCCCTTGAGTCCGAACCGGCTAATCAGGTAAAATCCACTTAAGAGAACACCTGCAGATGCACCCAACGTATTAGAAAAGTAAAGTATGGAAATTTTATATCCGTTTGTGCCCGGAAAGCGTCTGATAAAACCGGCAGCCATCAGTGGAAATGTGGCACCAAGCAGCATTGATTGAGGGAGAATAATAACAGATGCAGAAAACCACTTATAGATTATTACTGGTAAGGGAGAATTAAGTACAGGAATTACTCTGTAGTATGAAATGTGCTGATAAACATTAAATAAATTATGAAAAACGAGTGCAGAACCTCCCAGTGCAAGTTCAATAAGGGCAAAAAAGAAAAGAAGGTTTACAGCTTTTTTAATTTTATTTCCTGTGATCCAGGCTCCTAAAGCCATTCCGCCCATGTAAATAATCAATACAAGAGTTTGAGAATAAGCTGCGTGTCCTAAAAAAAGCTTTAGATAGTGTGACCATATGGATTCGTAAATAAGTCCCGATATTCCAGATATAAAAAAGAGCAGAAAATAAAAATGTTTAAGCATTCAAACCTCAAAAATTGTGGAAAATTAGTTCAGATGTTGGCTGGTTATTGATAATATAAAATACTATCGTATTTTTCCAGCAGCATTGTGTGAAGACTTTCGGTATGGGTAATAGTTAGATTCATAACTGTCCAAAATAAATAAAATCTGCAACAATGCTGTTAAATAAAAGCAATTCAAACTGAATAATTCTGGTATATTTTTATCTTAACTGGACTGAGAAAATATATGATAATGTATTGTTCAGTAAACAGTGCGGTTATTTAAATGATTTTGTACATTCTCAGGTAATCGTGAGGCAGACTAATTGGTTGATCGAAGTGTTATGTACCGTCTGAAGTTACAGCAGAACAACCGGCCTGGTTTTAATATGGCAAAAATATTACTTGTTTGGTAAAATCATACTTGGAAAAGCGGAAGGGTATACCTCGACTATTTCTGATAAAGGACAGTTTTGAAAGACCGATCTTCTTTAATAATATTTCTGATGATCCATTTTTTATTTGTTTATTTGTATGCCGAAGAAGAGATACGGTATGCGGCAGATATGGCACATTTGCCTGCTGGAACAGATGTAGCAGCATTAGGAGATGCTGGTGTGGTTCTATATAGACATGCTATATCATCACACTGGAATCCTGCTGTTTCGGGGTTAATGGATAAATTCGAGATATCAGCAGAAATTGCAGATCTTTATCATGGCCTGTCTAACCAGGCCTGTTTTGCAGTTCATGTTCCGGTACAAAATCAGTTGGGTGTATCCTTACTTTATTTGCCCTTTTTCAGTGGTGAAATAGCATTACAGGATTCCCTTGAAGGTACTGAACAGGCCAGACAGTTAGATCAAAGTTTAAGAGCAGATGGTTCCGTTAAGGGATTTTTCAGAAATAATCAGCACTTGATGCTATTATCATCTGGAAAGACTTTCTCATACAGTCTTCCTCGTGTTGCAGGGAGCGGTTATCCGCTGCCAATTGAATTAACATTGGGGTTAAGTACCAAGATTTACTGGCAGACCATGAATCCTGGTGATATCAGAGGGCTTGGGATTGGTGTTAATAGTGATATCGGATTTATTGGAAGAGTTGGAATTGATTATGATCTGGTTAAAAAAGAGGTGTGCCGGGAAATCGTTATAGGTGCTTCTATACATGACATTCTTCCAGGTAAAATTATCTGGGTAAATTCAAATGATAATTACAAGGAAACGGTTCAGATTTCTCAGTTTTACGGGATATCCTATATCGATAAAGGTGATTTAATCCCCGGGGACTGGACTTTTGTTCTTGCCCTGAAAAAACAATATGAGATTACGTGGCATGGGGGAATAGAAGCACTATTCTGGAATACGGTTGCTTTCAGGGCTGGTTTTTCGGGAAAAACACCTACTGTTGGTGCCGGTATAAACTATAAATACTATTTTATTGATTATGCATTCAGGTTTGATAGCATTGACTTTTCATATTTGAGGATAACTTTAGGTGTGAGATTTTGATGGATTGTTAAAAAACTTAATGAATGATTACAGGTGTTTGAATTTTTCTTTTGCACCATATAGCTGACCGACCCGTATCGACAGGATGTCATTAACAACCGTAACTTCACCCTTGGCGATTAGTTTGCTGCTGATAAATATGTCAACAGGTTCACCAGCCATTCGGTTTAAACGTACTATGCTGCCTTTTTTTAGATTCAATAAATCACGAATGCTCATTTTTGTCTGACCAAGCTGGACGGAAAATGGTACATTTACATCAAGAAGCATGTTAATATTGTTTGACATTTTTTTCCCTGCAGAAAATTAAGTTTACCAACAACCATCATGAACGAAAAACATTTTTTCCCCTTTTTGTTCAGATCCACAAAAAGTGATTGTCAGTATTTAACCCATAAAATTTTATAATGCAATACGGATAAAATCAAGTCTCAAGATTTATCCTGGAAACAGATCAAAAAAATTTGTCAGTTGTTCATTTGCAAAAATATTACCTGCAAGAAAAGCGGATAAAGCAACAATACCTATGAAAACGATAAATAAAACCGGGAAAATAAGTATCAGCATTGTCTTCAATTTTCCAACTGAATTGGCGTGATGTAACCCGGTAACCAGCATGTAAAACCATAATACAGGTGAAAGTATTGATCCTAAAAAAGGTACGGCATACAGAATCATGGCGCTTTGTGAATAAGAAACAATTCTAAAAGTAGATTTCATGGATGATTTATTTTGCCTTAAAAAACTGAATATTAACTGGCAATAAAATGTAACAGTAAAAAGCTGCATTGTTATAATGAGAGGGGTTAAAATCAGACTTGATGGAGGAATCGTTTTATCAGGGGTATAATTGAAAGATAAAAATGACCATATAAATGAAGCGAAAATTCCAAAACTTCCTGTAATAATCGCAAAAAGCCATGCCGATTTTATGGTTGTGCCTTTTGTGACCTTTTTAAAAAAAGATTCTGTATTGAAAAATGATTCGCTTAAGGTATTAATTAAGGAACTTAATGGATTTGTAAAAGCTTCAGTTGTTTCCCAGGCCAGCAGAGACTTATCTGCAGTATTATCAAATTTTGATCGGTTTTGAAGTATAATAGTTCCACAATGGGGGCAACAAAAGGATGAACAAAAGGATTCAATCTGGGAACCACATCTCTTACAATTCAAAATACTACTCCTTTAACGGCTGTTTATGAAAATAATTCGGTGTCGATTAAAAGCCTGAAAAAAATGTACCGGAATTGTATTATTTTAAAGCAAATACAATTTACTTATTTGCGGAGGTGATATGATAATAGTAACAGGTGGTGCTGGTTTTATCGGGAGCGCTATAGTAAAAGAATTAAACAGCAGGGGTATTGATGACATTCTTGTGATAGACCGGCTTGGTGATGGTGAGAAGTGGCGTAATCTGGTCGGTTTACGTTTTATTGATTTTATGGACAAAGAACTTTTTATTTCTGAACTCGAGACTGGAAAAATGGATTCCATGAAAATCGACGGGATATTTCATCTTGGCGCATGTTCTTCGACAACTGAAAAGAATGCGGATTATCTGATTGAAAACAATTTTCATTATTCAGTTCGAATTGGCAGATGGTGGGAAAAACATCCTCAAACACGTTTTATTTATGCTTCAAGTGCAGCTACTTATGGGGATGGTAAAAATGGGTATAGTGATGATGAATCGAAGATAGATCAGTTATTTCCGCTCAATATGTATGGATATTCAAAGCATCTTTTTGATCTTTATGCTTTGCGAAAGAGGTGGCTTGAAAAAATCGTAGGGTTGAAATATTTCAATGTTTTCGGGCCAAATGAATATCATAAAGGTGATATGAGAAGTGTGATTAATAAGGCTTTTGCTGGTGTAAGGGATAAGGGGACTATTTCACTTTTCAAGTCTCATAAAGAGGAGTACGGAGATGGTGATCAATTGAGGGATTTTATTTATGTTAAAGATGCAGTCAAAATGACATTGTATTTTCTCGAAAACCGTCATATCGGAGGAATTTTCAATATCGGTACCGGGCAGGCACGTTCATGGAATGATCTTGCTAAAGCTATTTTCACGGCAGTTAATAAAAATCCTGTCATAGATTACATTCCTATGCCAATCGAGATCCGTGAAAAGTATCAATATTTTACGCAAGCTGATCTTGATAAATTGCGTTCTTCAGGATGTAATCATGAATGTATGTCGTTGGAAGATGCTGTATATGATTATGTCTGCAATTATTTGCAGTTTGATAAGCGTTTGGGAGAAATAAGGCAGGTAGATTAAGTGGCAGGTTTACGAATAAGGATTTCACAGGATGGTATGAAGGCTTTTTTGCAAATACCACAAAACCTCAATACATTTCCAACACTTGTCGAAATAAAGGAGCTTCTAACCAGTAATGGAATCGTATATGGAATAAACAATGAAACTGTTAAACTGATATCGGAAGGCAGAATTCAGAATTCAACAGTTGAAATAGCACGAGGTACTGCACCTGTTCAGGGTACTGATGGTAAAGTTGAGATGCTGGTTGATTTGTCAGGAAAAGGGAAACCAAAAATACTTGATAATGGCCGCGCAGATCACCAGGATATCAGTATGCTGACAAATGTTTCGAAGAACCAGCCATTAGCAAAACATATACACCCATATAGAGGAAAAGAGGGAATTACAGTTTTAGGAGAAAAAATACTTCCGAAAGCTGTATCTGATATTCAAATTGTTAATGGTACGGGTACATGTTTTTCAATGGCAGATCCTGACTTGTTATTGGCCAGAATAGATGGGGCGTTGAGTATAAATGCCAAAGGGTTAATAGAAGTAAAGAATTCACAAATCATAAGGGGTGATATAGATTATTCTACAGGAAATGTAAGTTTTTCAGGAGATCTTCAAATTAATGGAAATGTAAGGGCCGGTTTCAGCGTAAAAACAGAAGGTTCATTAATAATAAAAGGCAGTATTGAGAACGCAATGATACAATGTAATGGTAATCTTGAGATTACTGGTGGAGTTGCAGGGGGAGGGGAAGGAGTTATAGAGTGTGGCGGTGATATGAAAGCAGGCCATATTGAAAATTTTACTGTTAATGTCAAGGGAGATGTTGTTGTTGGTGGTGATCTTATTCACAGCAGTGTAGTTTCTGGCGGTCGGGTAAAAGTAAATCAAATCATTGGTGGATCAATATCCGCATTTTTTATAGAGGCAAATATTGTTGGCAGCAGTGCTGAACCCAGGACCATTCTGGATATCGGGAAAATTTTTCAACTGAACCGGGAACGTTATGCTTTATTAAAAGAGCTGGCAGGAATTTCCAGCAAGCAGGTTTTGTTAAAATCTGAGATTTTTATGTTTGTGCGTAATGGTCTGAATGATAATGGTAAACTTTCATCGGAAGATGAAAACAGACTTGAATTTTTTACAAAGAAAACTATAGAATTATACAAAACATGTAATTCTGTGCAGAAAAGAATTGAGGAAATAGAAAAAGTTGAAAAAAACAAACCTGAACCGGCCGTTATTATTAAGGAATTATTTCCTAATACACTTGTAAAATTTGGAGTAAGCGATAAATTAATAATGGAAAAGTCGGTAAATGTCATGTTAAAACCGGGAATGTTCAATGTTGTTTGATAATGTAATATCCAGAATAGAACATTATATTGTAATATTTTTCATCGGATATTTTTTGATATCAAATCTGGGAGTAGATAGTTTTGCCGAAAATAACAGTGGTGACTATATACATTACAGACTTGGGATTAAATATAAAAATGAAAAAAACTACAAACAGGCAATAGATGAGTTCAGAAAGGTCCTTGCTGCTTATCCTGATAACTACAATGCATATATGCACATGGCAGAAATACGTTTGGTTCAGGGTCGAACGAAGCTTCAAATTTATAATCTTGAAAAGGCTTTAAGCTACAATCCGGGATGGAGTAAAGCACTGAAAATGCTTGCATCTGCATATGAAAAAGATCAACAGAATCAAAAGGCGGTTATAGAACTCCAAAAATATATTCAGATTTGTGATCCTTCAGAGCGAGACAGTATACAGCATAAAATCGATCAACTGATCAAAAAAACTGTTGTTAATGAAAGATCAACAGATCTGGACAGTTATAGAAAAAAAGCCCGTAACGTACACAGACCTGAGATTGATGCTGCTTTCAGAAAGGTAGTAGAATACTATACAGCACAAAAGTATGATTCTTCTTTGGCACAGATCCATAATGTTTTAAAAATACAACCGGATTATACCGGAGCTTTTTATTATGCAGGATTAATAAGAAGAAAAAAAGGCCAGAATAAAATGGCAAAAATAAACTTTTTAAAATCTGTTGATTATCCGGAGCTTGGTTATAATGCTCATTTTTATCTTGGCAAAATATATTCCGAGGAAAAAAATTATTCTAAGGCAATACAACAACTATTACTCTATATTTCGAAAACCAATTATGAACAGGGAAAAAAGGAAGCACAGGACCTGGTTGAAAAATACAGGCAACTTGGTGGCAACAAAGCAATAGTGCAGGTGGCAAAACAGGATACTGTTGCAGTAAAGGACAAATTAAATCAGCTCGAGATCAGAATAGATTCATTACTGACAATGTTAACGATCGATACCCTGACTGATGCAGGTCAGAAATTGCTATCGGGGATAAGAGAGTTTCAGGCTGGAAATTATGATAAATCAATTCGAGAATTCAAGAAAATATTTGCTGATAATCCTGATGGAGTTATCGCGTTACACTGTCTTTATAATACAGGTATAAATTACTTTAAGCTGCGCCTTTTCAATGAAGCGGAAAATCAGTTTAGCCAGGTTTTGGGTAGATTTTCAAATCATGATGTTGCATCAGATGCACTGTTTTTGAAAGCATTGACATATCTTGAAAGACGGGATCCGTCGGTTGGAGAAAAGCTTTTGCGGAAGTTTATTCAAAATCATCGTGATCATAAATGGGGCGGGAAAGCTTACGAAAAACTTGGTGATGCATATAATGATCTTGAGCAGCCAGGTAAAGCTGTTGATGCTTACAGTCAGGCCGTAAAAACAGGAAAGCCAATGGATCAGGTTTGCGCAAGTTTTAAACTTGGTAATACTTTTCTGCAATTAAAAAATACGAAACGTGCTATTGAATCGTTTGAAAAAGCTATTCAGTATGGAGAAAAGAATAATATTTATATAAGAGTACCGGATTCTTATTTTAAAATCGCAGATGAATATTTCAGGCATAAAAACTATGACAAATCATTGACCTATTATAAACAGGTTTCGCGTAAGTATCCATCCTTTCAGGAAACTCCCTGGGCGATATTTCAAATTGGAAGCATACAGAAAAACCTCAAAAATTATAAAGAGGCTATTGAGGCATTCAAAACACTCATTCGCGCACATCCGGATGATTATTGGGCAAAACAGGCAAGGTTGAAACTTGAAGATACTGTATGGGAATACGAATACCGTACTGTTCTTAATTGATTCTTGACCCTTCTTAAAGATATAAACCTCAAGTTATTGAAAACCATGAGTGAAAATGATACAATTCTGATTCAAGTGCTGAAAACATCTTTCAGCTTGCAGTTACAGTGGTACAGGGAATTGCTTGATCTTGACCGAAAAATGATGAGCAGACTTGTTTTATCACGTGGTGATATATCTGGAATCGTTACAGGTATGGAGAATAAAAACAGATTGATTGATATGATTCAGATGGAACGCGACAAGACTTGCACAATGGTAGGTTTATGGGAAAAAAGGAAAAACGAACTCAGCAATAATGATCCTGACAGGGTATCGTTTGATGAAATACTTGAACAGATCGAAAGCACCATAAGGGAATTTCTCAGGGAGGAGGATCTGTTGAAAAAATATATTGATGGAATAATTAACAAAAATCCCGATAGTCAGAATGTTGTGAAATAGTATACATGCTGATTGGAGATTGTAGATAAAATTGTGGAGTACTGGTTATGAAGATTGTTGATAGTAAAGAACCGGTAACAATACCTATAGAGCTTTTCGAATCGCTTCAGAGAGCGTTTACTGATTTTCAATCCAGAGCAGATATATTAAGCCAGGCATATGACAGTATGCAGGAAGAAATAAAAAAAGTAAATATTGAACTGGACAGGAAAAATGCCGAGCTGGAGAAAAGTCTTGTGGTTCAGGAGGAAATGCAGACATATCTGGATTCAATTCTACAGAGTATGGATAATGGAGTGATAGGGATTGATATATGCGGCAAGATAACTCATTTCAATCGTGCTGCTTCTGAAATAAGTGGATACAGTTATGATGACCTAATGGGACGTAAATACACACGATATTTTTCTAGTAATACGGACGGTGAAACGGCACTTGTTCAGGCTTTGAACAGAGGAATAGAACTTAAACGTAACGAGAAAGTTATATGGCATAAAGATGGTCATCCGGTTCCGGTTTCTTATCAGACAGCTTTGTTAAAAGATAAAAAAGGAAGAAAGCTTGGTGCTGTTGAGATATTCAGCGATATTTCACAGATAAAGGCGCTTGAAGAGGAGATGCAACAGACAAGAACTATGGCTGCTCTTGGAGAAATGTCTGCTACAGTTGCACACGAAATAAGAAATCCCCTGGGAGCGATGGGAATGTGGGCAGGGTTACTTGAACGTGATTTAGAGCAAGACGATTCGCGAAGAAAAACACTTGGAAAGATAATAGAAGGGCTTTCCAGGTTAAACAAGATCGTGTCAAATCTGCTTGTCTATACTAGGCCTGTTAGAGCACAGTTTCGTAAAATACAACTGGAAACAATTTTAGAGGAAATAGTTGATTTTGTCCAGATTGAAATTGAACGGCTGGGAAGTACTGTCCAGGTTAAAAAAGAGTGGACAAACGAATCGGTATATGTACTTGCTGATCCGGAAAAAATCGGACAAATTGTTATGAATTTGTGTTTGAATGCTGTTCAGGCAATGGACAATGGCGGAGTGCTGACAGTATCTGTTGAAAATCAAAACCACGAGAAGACCGGTTTTATCAGTTTTTCTGTTTCTGATACAGGCAGTGGTATCGGGAGTGATGTTATTACAAAAATGTTTGATCCTTTTTTTACCACAAAAGAAAACGGGACTGGTTTAGGATTAGCCATCGTAAAGAAGTTCGTGGAATTTCATTCTGGTTATATTGATATCAGGAGTTCTTCACAAAAAGGAACTACTGCAAGGGTATTTTTACCAGTTCTCAAGGATTAATGGAGTTTTTATGGTCAAAAAGAGAATACTGGTTGTTGATGACAACGAATTATTCAGGGATTCTGTAATTGAAACTCTTAACAGGCAAGGATATGATACCGATGCTGCAGTTAATGGATTGGATGCATTGGAGAAATTGTCAAATTCAAGATATGATCTTGTTATTTCTGATATGAAAATGCCGCGAATGTCTGGAATTGAACTGCTCGAAAATATACGAAATATTGATTCCGATATTCCTTTCTTAATTATTACTGCGTATGGAGCTATAGAAACAGCTGTAGAAGCTATGAAAAAAGGTGCTTTTGATTTCATTCAGAAATCCGACAACCTGATAAGAGAGCTTGAAATGGCTGTAGAACGAGCATTGCAGTATCATTGTCTTGTTAATGAGAATAAAAGACTGAAAAGTGCTCTAAGGAATCAATGTGACTTTATCGGAGAAAGCAAGAGCCTGTCTGAAGTCAGAAAAATTATTGAATCTGTTGCAGAAAGCAAGTCGACAGTCCTTATTACCGGAGAATCCGGAACCGGCAAAGAACTGGTTGCACGTTCTATCCATTACAGCAGCAGACGCAGTAATGGGCCATTTATAAAAGTTAATTGTGCTGCACTTCCGGAAGGATTGATTGAATCAGAACTGTTTGGACATGAAAAAGGGGCTTTCACGGGAGCTGTTAAACAGAAAAAAGGAAAATTTGAGGCAGCTTCAGGAGGTACCCTGTTACTGGATGAAATTGGTGAAATGCCTGCAATTGCCCAGGCAAAACTATTACGTGTTTTACAGGAACGTGAAATAGAAAAAATTGGTGGTGATGAAACAATCGAAATAGATGTCAGGGTAATTGCTACTACTAACCGCCAACTTCAACAGGAAGTTTCTAATGGACGTTTCAGAGAGGATCTGTTTTATCGCCTTAACGTGTTTCATATCCACTTGCCCCCATTAAGGGAGCGAAAAGATGATCTGGAGAATCTCCTGATGTTCTTTATTGAAAAATACAATGATGAAAATGGCTTTAGTGTTGAAGGTGTGGAAAGTGATTGTCTCAGATTGCTGCAAAATTATGACTGGCCCGGAAATATAAGGGAATTGGAGAATGCAGTTGAGAGGGCTGTTGTTCTGACCCGTACCGGGTTGATAAAACCACGATTGTTTGAATTCAGTGAAAAAGGTGTTAATAATACGGATAACAGTAATGGTTTTCAACCAGGAATGACAGTTTCTGATATGGAGAAACAGTTGATCTACAAAACTCTGGAATGTTGTAACCAGAATCGTACCAGAGCAGCAGAAATGCTTGGAATTTCCATAAGAACTTTACGAAATAAACTCCACGAATATGAAAATCAATTTGTGGTGCAATAACAGCAATTCTGTGTTATGTTAAACGTTGATAGCCACACAAGGTTGGATTATCTTTAAAAAGGGATAAATATGAAGGTATTCAACACACGTTCGATAATATTCAAAACCGCAATCATATATGTTTTTCTTACCATACTAAACGTTTCTATTTTTGTACTCATGGTTTTCGAGAATCAGCTTGATCTTATAGCTGAAAACGCCATATTAAACAGTCAGCATACTGGTTCAAGTCTTAAATACAGAATAGACAACATTTTAAACATGGAAAAAGATCTTACCAGTGTACATGTTAACAAAATAATTAAAGAAGCCGGTTCGCTGGGAATAAACAATATCACACTATACAATGAAAACGGGAAGGTTTTTGTAAATATTATTAATAGTAAGATAGTCGACAAAGAAGTGGCAGATCTGAGCGACTTAAAAATGATTAATATGGCAATTACAAAACAGAGTTTTGAAGATAAGCTTTTCTACCATTCTGTAAACAGGAAGGAACGGTCGATAACATTATATATTCCTTTTGGTTATTCCAAAAGTGAAATCGGAGTGGCTTCAATAGTTCTTAAGATGAAAGATATTGATCGACAGATGTCATATCTGTACCGCCAATGTTTTCTGATAGGTTTATTGGTAACAATTATTCATGTGTTATTTGCCGTTTTTATTTCCAAAATAATACTGTTGCCATTGCGCAAGTTGAATGAGGCTACGCAAATGATATCACAGGGGAACCTTAATGTCCGGGTACCTATTACAGGTTATGATGAAATTGGACAATTGGCTTCATCATTCAATGAAATGGGAGTTGCGTTGCAGAGAATGCGGGATGAAGCAAAGGGTGCCAATCCATTGACTGGTTTACCGGGTAACCTGGTAATTGCCAAATACATCGATAAATGTCTTGTGTCTCAAAAACCAATTTGTGTTCTGTATTGTGATCTGGATAATTTCAAAGCCTATAACGATAAATATGGTTTTACAAAAGGTGATGAAGCGCTACTTTATACCAGGGATTGTCTTGTGGAAGCTGGTAAACACAAGGGGGGTAATGATATATTTATAGGACATGAAGGTGGTGATGATTTTGTCGTAGTAATTGGCTATCAGTTCTGGCAAGAGTATACCAAAGCTTTAATAATGAATTTTGACAGGAATATATATCAGTTTTACAATAGTACAGATGCACGCAATGGGTACATTGAATCGGTAAACAGAAAAGGTGAGGCGCAGCGTTTCCCGCTCATGAGTATTTCTGTAGCTGCAGTAACTAACATGCAAAGGGCATTTCGAAGGCATGCCGAGATTGTTGCGGTTGCTGCAGAAGTCAAAAAGTATGTAAAAAGTATGGATGGGTCTTGTTATGCAATAGATCGCAGGAGCGGACCTGTAAGTCCTACACAGTTGATAGATCCGGATATGGTTAATCGTGCCCGCAGAAGCATGAGGCAATGATAATGAATCCAACATTGAAATATGTATCAGTTCTGATACTTTTGGGTTTTACCATATTGTTTAATATCGTTCTGGTAGATATAAGGTTCAGTGAAATCAACTATCTTCTCGGTAAAATCGCTTCACGAGACAGAATTTCAAATACATTCAGCATAGTCGCAAAATACAAACTAATAAAACGAAGAATGCTTTTTGGGGAAGATCAAAATTCTGATTATGAACTCGAAGCAAAAATTCAGGCTCTGACATCAGGAAATCAGTTCGAAAATCAGAGAACACCGATCGAGAAAAAAATTTATCAGATACCGATTCGCCTGACATTGAATGCTATCCGTTTGTTGTTGGGAAAATCAATCATAAATACAAAAGAAGATGACAAAGTGCTGGAAGTACTGGAAATAGCTTATTTTCTGGAAAGAAACAGAAAATATAAGGAAGCTTTGAATCTTTACGATGAAGTTCTTTCTGCTTCATCAATAACACCACGGTTGCGGGCAGCTATTCTGGTTCATAAAGCATTTTGTTTTTCAATGATCAGTAATTATGACAAGGCAAAACAGGTATATGAAATCGTCATAAGCAATTATCCGGAAACAGATGAAGGGATTTTATCCTGGAAACTTCTTGATTTTATACAATCTATGGAAAATGAAAGGAAAAGACTGGAAAAAACAAGGCTGCCAAAAATTGAAAAAGCCAGACAGTTTTATCTTTTAATGGATTTTAGAAATGCGATTAAAAACTACTCGATGTTCCTTGAAAACGGGAATGATCAAAACGATTTAATATCAGAAGCACGGTATTTCAAGGGAAGAGCTCATGAAGAGTTGGGTGAAAATGAGGATGCCATGATGGAATATAGAATTGTAATGAAAATAGATAAGACAGAAAACTGGGCAAAACGGGCTAATCGCCGGATGCTAATGCTCGGAGAATTTTATAATCAGCAAAAACAGATCGCAGAAGAAGCTCGTCGTAAGCTTGAAGCATACCAGGACAAAATGTTTGAGGAAAGTGTAGATAAATATAAGGGATTTCTAACCAGGAATTCAATTAAAGCTGAGTTACTCAGTAAAGTCGGTATAAATGATTTAGTTGCTATTCCAAATGACAGTATTCTCAAAATGATTGATCAGATTGGAAATATGGAATCGTTAGAAGAAACTGTTACTGTAACGCGTAGTATAGAGCAGCAAAACAATAAACTACTGCCGAAACAGAGTACATTAAGTGATGCACGAATGCGTGAACTGGAACTAAAAAAGCTGCTCGTTCAAAATCCATACAGAAAACCGGAAGCACTTAAACAGGTGATTGATGAACGTAAAAATGAATTGAGATATGTCTATAATAAACGTTTAAGGGCAGGTATAAAGATTTCCGGAAAAATGGTCGTGAAAATGCGAATCAGGCCAGATGGAGGGATAGAGAGTGCTGAAATCTTACAGTCGAATCTGGGTGATCAAAAATTTGAACATGAGGTAGTACAAAGAATTCATAACTGGAAATTCAAAGCAGTTCCTGATAGTCTGGGAGAATTAACGATAAATTATCCCTTTGAGTTCGATAGGGAAATGTAATAATTAATGACAGAGTCAAGAAAAACACCTGCATATCTGGTGCCTTAGAAAGTCATTTCTTTCAGGACAGCAAAATCAGACAACAATGTCTGAAGATACAGGAAGTGAATTTATTCCTCCACCCTTTATTCCTTTATACAAAGCAACTGAATTGGCCAGTTGTGCAGCTGTAAAAGGATCATATCCACGGGCTATGCAGTGTAAAAATCCCCCATTGAAAGCACTTCCAATAAGAGTAAGATTAGAAACTGGTTCTGAGCATTTTTCTTGAGAAATTTCTTCAATTTTTCCATCATATCCAACCAGGCAGCCTTCAGATCCCATTTTTACAACAACGATTGAGACGCCTCTATCCCAGAGGAATCCGATGATATCCAGTGGACGTTCATAACCGAATAGAGCTTTGGATTCATCGGGAGAAGAAGGGAAAATGACATCAATTAACGGAAGAACGCTCCATAAGCTTTCTTTTGAGTCATCAAGTGACCATCGTTGAAGTCTGAGATTTGGGTCGTATGCAACCATGATATTATGGCTATGGGCAAATTGAAACGCCTTGAAAATTGTATGTCGCGAAGCTTTTGAAACTGACTGCAATTCGCTGGAAGCATATACGATTTTACAATTCTCAATGAGATCATCATAAATCATTGATGGGGTGATATATTGTGCTGCAGATCCAGGACGGTGTATGAGATATTCTCTTTGATCTGGATAACGTGAACTGGTGAAATAGATACCATTATAACCCTGACTTGTAATTACATGATCGATATTAATGCCCTGAGCAAGAAGTTGTTCCCGGATCATGGTATGAAATGGATCCCGTGCAACTGCTGATATGAATGAAACACCGGAACCAAGTCGGGCAGCAGTAGCTGCAACGATTATATCAGCACCCCCAATATCTTTTTCGAAAGTATTACAAAGACAAATATCCCCGTTACACCTGAATTCAATATAGCATTCTCCTATTACGAGCAAATCATAATCTCTGATATGAATTGGTTTCATTCTGTATCAGCCCTTACTTTTCTTTTTTTTAAGTACGATTCATTTATTATTCGAAAGTGTTTGATCAGGTATTGCTAATCACAATGTCTGAAAATTTTCTGATCAGGTTCTCGATTTCTCTTTTTCTGGCAAGCGATTGAATAATCTCTTGTGGCACATCATCAAGATTATATACCATGCCGGCAAGTCCACCTGCAACGGTACCTGTAGTATCTGTTTCCAAACCAAGGTTTGTTGCAGAATGAAGTATTTGGTAAGTAGAATCATTTTTAATAAAGCACCAGATTGCTGCTTCAAGTGTTTCGACTATATAACCTGAGGAATGTATCTCGTTTTCGTTCAATGAAAGTAGTTCAAGAGAAAAAATTCTCATATAGTGACATAATTCATTTTTATATTGATCAAATCTGTTGTAATACTCCAAAGTTTTTGAAACTGCAGACCGGAGAGCTTCCTCTTTATCGTTATTAGTAATAAGTTCCAAAACCAGAAGAGAATAAAGACCACATCCTATAATAGTTCTTGGGTGCGAGTGGGTCAGAGATGAAATATCATGAATTTTTTCCATGAAATCATCAAAATTATTGTTATGAAAAAAAAGAGCGGCCGGCAGCATGCGCATAAGAGAGCCATTCCCGTTATCATCTTCAGAATCACAACCACAACAGGAAACGGATCCTTCAGAGTGTAATCTGTCCAATGCCAGGCAGGTAGTTAATCCTGCATCAAAAACATATCCAAGCGCGGTCCAATAGCCTTCAAAAAGCCATTTACAATAAGTTTCTGCAAGATGGTTCAGATTGTAGCCACTGCAAAGGCTTTCTGTTGTGCATAGAATAATTGAGCTGTCATCGGACCATGTTCCTACGGGATGATCAAACCTTCCATACCCTAAAAGATTTTTCACAGAGCACAGAGAGTTTTCATGCCTTGATGTGTACTCAATAGGTACTCCCATGGCATCTCCCAGAATTGCACCAAAAATTGATGACCTGATTTTATTTGCTAAATCCATTTTCATAATAATACAATACAATTTAAGTATTCGCACAAAAAAATATATGTTGCAATAATTTTTTTCATAATCCTGTAGAAAATTGTTCAGATAAAGTAAGGGATTCTTCACTTCTAACAGGATATTAGTTATTTTGAAGAGCTTAAAAGAGATCGGTATCTGGTGTAGAAAGAGTTTTATGGATGTGATGGCAGCATCTGCGTCTTAAATCAGGATAATCGCAAATGAATAAACAAATGAAAATCATAGCTGACGAAAATATTCCCTTTGTGGAAGAGGCATTTAGCCATTTTGGAAAAGTGATCACTGTTAGTGGCAGAAAAATTCAGAGAACGGTACTTGAAGATGCATCGATTTTACTGGTTAGATCTGTTACGAAGGTCAATAAAGAGTTACTTGAAGGGAGCAATATCAAATTCGTTGCAAGTGCAACTGTCGGAGTAGATCACATTGATACAGATTATTTACGTCAATACAATATTGGGTTCTCTTATTCTCCAGGTTCGAATGCGGAATCGGTCGCAGAATATACAATTGCAGCAATAATGCATTTAGCAGAAAAAAAAGGTAAATCAATTGAAGATATGATGCTTGGAATAATCGGAGTGGGAAATATTGGTTCAAAGGTATATCGTTTTGCAGAAACGCTTGGGATTAATTGTTTGCTCAATGATCCTCCTAAAAAACGCCTGACCGGAAGTGATGTATATGTTCCCCTTGAAAGAGTTCTTTCCGAAGCTGATATAATTACACTACATGTTCCGCTCAATACTAATGGAGAGGACTCTACCATACAGATGGTTAACAGCCCCTTTTTATCAAGAATGAAAAAAGGTGCTTTTCTGTTAAATACATCAAGGGGTAAAATTGTTGACGAGAAGTCGGTAATAAATGGAATAGACAATCTTGGCGGGGTTGTTTTTGATGTCTGGGAGGGTGAACCTTCCATTAACAAAGAAATCCTGAACCTTGTTGATATTGGTACGCCACACATTGCGGGACATTCCTATGAAGGAAAACTCAGAGGAACCAAGATGATCTATGATGGCGCCTGTGCTTATTTTTACAAGAAATATGGCTGGAATTTACCCAGGGGTATTTTAACAGATATCATTGATCAAATAGATATTGGTTCTTCCAGATCACCAATCCAGGATGCTATTTCAGGAACTTATAAAATTTCTGATGATTCTGCACGATTTAAAGAAAAAATGAATAATGAAAACCTGAAACCAGCCGAAGTATTTGATACATTCAGAAAAGATTATCAGCACAGACATGAATTTTCAAGATATCGGATAAAACTCAGCAATAATCAAAAAAAAGAAGCACAAATACTGGCCGGTCTTGGTTTTAAGGTATCTGTTCTGCGACCTGAATAGTGCTGCTCTTTTAAATAAGTTCTTTTTCGCAACATCTGCACATTTTGACATATCTTAACAAGTACTAACCGTGATTGTATGTTTGATAAACTGCTGTATTATCTGTAAACTGACACGGCAATAAATACCAGACGTCTTGAACCTGAATAATTACTTTTGCAAATTAATATTTAAACCGCAGGAGTTTATATGGAACCCAAGGGAGATATCGGAGTAATTGGTTTGGCTGTAATGGGTAGTAATCTCGTTTTAAATATGAGTGATAATGGATTTGATGTAATTGTATTCAATCGCACAGCTTCAAAGACTCATGATTTTATTAATGGTGCTGCCAACGGAAGAAGCAACATTATTCCTGCATATACCATTGAAGAATTCATAAAAAATCTGAAAAGACCCCGAAAAATTATGCTCATGGTTAAAGCCGGGATTGCAGTTGATCAGTTTATAGATAAGCTATTACCTTATCTGGAAAATGGTGATCTTATCATTGATGGCGGAAATTCATATTTCAAGGATTCGGTTAATCGTGCAGAATATCTTGAGAAAAAGGGGGTGATGTTTATAGGAGTGGGGATCTCCGGAGGAGAACTGGGTGCCAGACATGGTCCATCAATAATGCCCGGAGGGACCAAAACAGCATGGCCCCTTATAGAAAAAATATTCAGGTCGATCTGTGCTAAAACTGCTGACGGGACGCCGTGTTGCGATTGGGTTGGTCCGGATGGTTCGGGGCATTATGTAAAAATGGTACATAATGGAATTGAATATGGTGACATGCAGATTATCAGCGAGGCATATCATATACTACGAAGTGCAATGGGCATGAGTACAGATGAAATTGCAGACATTTTCAAATTATGGAATGATACTGAACTCAATAGTTATCTTGTTGAAATTACATCAGATATTCTCAGGTGCAGAGACTCGGACGGCAGTCCGTTGGTAGATAAAATACTTGATACTGCAGGGCAAAAAGGAACGGGAAGATGGTCCATTCAGTCTGCTTCGGAACTTGGAGTACCTGTCACATTGATAACAGAAGCAGTTTTTTCAAGAATGTTATCCTCATTTAAAGAGCAGAGGGTTTCAGCATCAGAAATATTACCTGGTCCGTCAAAAAAGATTAATTCAATAGAAATTGTTCCTGAAGATGTTCAAAAAGCACTTCTTGCTTCGAAAATAATATCATATACTCAGGGCTTTATGCTTATGCATGCGGCATCACTGGAATATAACTGGGATCTTAAATATGGCAATGTCGCACTGTTATGGAGAGAGGGGTGTATTATTAGGAGTACTTTTCTGGATTACATTAAAAATGGTTTTGAATTGAATCCCGAACTTTCCAATTTGCTTATGGATGAATACTTCTGCGATCTGATCAGTAAGTGTCTCGATTCATGGCGTATTGTTGTTGCTTTTGCTGTGCAGACTGGTATTGCTGTTCCGGCATTTTCTTCAGCGCTTGCATTTTATGATGGATACAGAAGTAAAAATCTTCCTGCAAATCTCATACAGGCACAGCGGGACTATTTTGGATCCCATATGTATGAGAGAGTGGATCAGCCTCGTGGAAAATTTTTCCATACGAACTGGATAGAGAATCCGTAATTCATCTTTAAGACTAAATTTTACAATGCAGGCTTGTTTGATTCAAATTTTCGGCAATGTGTAGGGAGAGAATCGATAAGAATATCTGCACCATGGGGTCTGTTGCCGGGTGTTTCAAAAACTATGGTTGTATTTACATTTCCACGGGGGAAAAAATCTCCTGTGACCAGAAGCCATGATGGATCAAGTACTTTTTTTATTGTTTCAAACAGATGGTATGTAACTGTTTCATGATAAGTTCCTATCATTCGAAATGAGTTCAGATAAAGTTTCCAGGTTTTTAACTCTAAACATAATGATTTGGGAAGATAATACAGACCGATTGCAGCAAAATCCGGGTAACCGGTTTTGGGGCACACACAAGTAAATTCCGGAAAAATAATTCTGATAATACCATTATTTTTATTTGAATCGAAAGGACACGGGAATGTTTCCAATTGGGGGAATGTATTGTTCTTTAGCGCATCTTCAAGTGAGATCAGGTTATTAGAAAACATAAATACCTCAAAATATTTAACACTGTGTTATACTGCCTTGATCATAAAACTAATTTAATCCAAACCGGATTTGTTTTTTTTCGACAAAGTGAATTGAGAAAAGATAATTTATTCATGATGTAATCAAACCTGATCGAGATGGAATGGGCTAACAGGTCACCTTTTATTCGCAGGGTGGAATGATAAAAGAAAGATCTCGGAAGTTTTTTTGAAAAACATGATAGTCCGGGTGTATTAAAAACTGGTTTGCTGAATTAAAATGATGCATAAACAAAAGTAAACGCACCTGTTTAGAAATGCTCTGGACAGTATTGGTTAATTTTAGAAAAAGAGAGAGAAATGAAAAAAGTGTTGGTTGCAATGAGTGGGGGAGTTGATTCATCGGTAGCTGCTGCCTTGCTCTGTAATGATGGTTATATGGTTTGTGGGATTACCATGAAAATTGGAAGTAATGAAAAAGCAATTACTGACGCAGCCAGAATCTGTGAAGCACTCAAAATTGAGCATAAAGTTGTTGATGTTAATTCTCTGTTTCGACAAGCTGTTATTGATAATTTTATCCAGGAGTACTGTCAGGGCAGGACTCCAAATCCGTGTATACGTTGTAATATGCACATAAAGTTTGGATATCTTCTGGAATCAGCTTTTTCGATGGGTTATGACTATCTTGCAACAGGTCATTATGCATCAATACGTGATGGAGGGCTTTTTCGTGGAACTGATACCAAAAAAGATCAGTCATATTTTTTATACCCTCTTTATTCAAAAAATATTGCCAGGGTTATCTTTCCTCTGGGAAGATATACAAAACAGCAGGTTAGGGAAATAGCAACAAAGATCGGTTTTTCTAATGCTCAAAAGGAGGAGAGTCAGGACATTTGTTTTGTATCGCAAAAGAGTTATACTGAATTCGTAAATGAGAATCGGTCGTGTGATCAGGCCAGTGGTCCGATTATGGATCTCCAGGGAAACCTTTTAGGTACACATTGTGGGATTTGTAATTACACGATCGGACAGCGAAAGGGGTTGGGAGCGTTTGGCAGGAGGATGTTTGTAAAAGAGATCTGTCCTGAAAAAAACGCGATAATTGTTGCAGAGAGCAAAGATCTTTTTTCCGGATCAATTGTAGTTAAAAATGTGGTTTTTGGCTTTGAAAAAATAACTGTATCTGAGACTTATTCTGTTCAGGTAAGATATAAAAGCAAACCAGTAGATTGTCATATTGATGAAATTAGTGATAATGCACTTAGAATTAAATTATCTGAACCTGTAAGGGCTGTCGCACCGGGGCAATCTGCTGTAATATATAAAGAAAACAAAGTTTTAGCAGGTGGACTTATAGAAAGAATTTAAGTGTTACCTAAATCGGACGATTAATTTACAGCTTGTCCCGCAGTGCGGGAATGAGCTGCACAGCGGCACTACTGCAGAAAGGTTTTTATGGCTGTGAAGGTCATATCTATCTTTCACCGTTGTCGTTGTCGTTGTCGTAATCGTTGTCGTAGTCGTACACGAATGAATATTAAACGTTCTGGATCTGGTTCTTAACCAATATCCGCGAAGCAGATCGCTTGAAGGAATTGTTACTATATTAGGTTTAAATTCATTATACTTAACTTAATAAAACTGAGATCTTTTTTGTGTGCAGCAGCCATGTGAACCGGATTCAAAATAGTTAACACCAAGAATAATTAATGCGGAAAATGATTTTAAAATTACAACTGTTAATTTGTGTAATGGAGTACTGATGCAAAGACGATTAATTTACCTTTCAATATTTTTAGTTCTGATTACTACATTTTCAAAATCTGCTATTAGAGTAAATCAGGTCGGTTATGATCTTGAGGGACCAAAATATGCTGTATTAGATCTGTCTGATGAAACTGTTTCGTCCGATTCATTTTTTATCTTGAATGAAAACAATGTAGTTTTTGCCGGAAAACTCAGCGGGCCTCTTGATATCAGTGGGTGGGGTGGTCCATTTATGGTTTGTGACTTTAGTTCATTCAGGGCTCCGGGTATTTATTCGCTTCAATATGGGGATTCCCAGTCTGTTTCATTTGAAATTGATACGAATATTCTCGTGACAAGAACATATGAAGATGCGGTAACTTTTTTTACCGGAATGCGTAACACTAATGATGACTCACAGGTTCCAGTGTTCGGTTCAGCGGATGTTTATCGGAATGTAAATGGTGGCTGGAATGATGCAACCGGGGATCGGGGAAAATACCTGTCCCATCTTGCATACTCCAATTTCTTTCCTCCTCAGCAAATTCCGTTTGTTGTCTGGTCACTTTTAAAATCGCTTGACTTGAACCCCGAGATTTCAAGTGAAATGAGATTAAAAATAATCAGTGAAGCTGCCTGGGGGGCGGATTATCTGTGCAGGGTTCTTGATCCTGAAGGGTTTTTCTATATAAATGTTTTTGATCGATGGGGATGGGATACAAGAGAAATATGTACCTGGTATTATAATCCTGATGAACCTGATGTGAACCTTAGAACAGGTGTGAAAAGTACCGATTATCAGGCTGCATTTCGTGAAGGCGGAGGGGTTGCGATAGCTGCACTGGCAAGATGTGCAAGGCTCAATGTAAGTGGTGAGTTGTCTGCAGAATACCTTAATTCTGCTCAAAAAGCCTATACCCATCTGCTGGAGAAAAATATTTCGTACTGTGACGACGGGGTTGAGAATATTATTGATGATTACTGTGCTCTTTTGGCATCAATAGAACTGTATCGAGCAACTTCAGAAACCAGTTATTTAAATGATGCATCGGACAGGGCCCAGGAATTACTTCAAATGGTCAGCAGTCAGGGATTTTTCTGGAGTGATAAAGATTTCAAACGACCGTTTTATCATGCAGCAGATGAAGGTTTGCCGGTTATTGCTTTACTTGAATATATGGATCTGGTTCCGGCAGATGAAAAAAATGTAAAAGAAGCTATCAAAACTGTTTTAAATGGCTATATTGAACGAGCTCTCGAAGTACCCAATCCGTTTTATTATCCACGATTAAGCCATGTGCCACCTTTTTCTTTTTCGGGTGGTGAAAATAACATTGCGAAAGAAAAACCGGTAAGTGTTTCTCAGATTCAAAACGATTTTCCGGCAGAAAATATGTGTGACGGAAGTGCTACTACAAGATGGGCAAGTGGTGAGCCATATTCTGATACTGAGTGGGTAGTTATAGATCTGGAAGAGCAGTATGAGATTTCATCGGTTGTTCTTAACTGGGAAGCTGCTTATGGTAAAAAGTATGATATACAGATTTCAGACGACAATATTACATGGACAACAGTTGTAAGTATAGAGAATGAAGGCCCTGGCAGAAAAGTACACACATTTGAACCGGTGTGCTGTCAATTTGTCAAAATGCAGGGAAGAGAGCGTGGAATAGAATATGGTTTTTCAATATATGAATTTGAAGTATATGGCGGCCGCAGGAATACAGACAACCAGCAGGTTGATGTCTCTTTTTTCATTCCACATCAAAATGAAACTGGGTACTGGTGGCAGGGAGAAAATGCAAGACTTTCATCAATTACTGCTGCAGCATATCTTTCATGGAATGCTGGAGTAAACCTCTCGGATACTATTCTTACACTTGCCTCTGCAAATCTGGACTGGATTTTAGGGAAAAATCCGTTTGGAGTATGCATGATGTACGGTAAAGGTGTACTGAATTATCCCGATTATCCGGGAATAGATGCATTCCCGAATGTACCTGGAGGCATTTGTAATGGTATTACCGGTGACACACTTGATACGAATTTTCCATTATGGAAACCTTATGATGATGGTAATACGGAAAACTGGCGCTGGATTGAGCAGTGGCTGCCTCACAATTCCTGGTATGTTCTCGCTGTAAGTGCTCAGGGTATAGTTGATTGGGATAAAGAGCAGGGTAATAAAGTACGGTTGGCCAGGCCTAATAAAAACGAATCGAAGGTGAAACACCGAATTACCAGAAACAGTTTGGAAATAACTCTTTTACAAAAAGAACAGGGTATATGCACAATTTCGACACTTTCTGGAAAAGTCGTTTTAAAGCGGAATTATGAAAAAAAATCAAAAAACATAAGTATACCTTTGAATTCAGTTTCAAACGGTCTATATGTCTTACGGATAAGTGGCGACAAGACTGTACAATCCATTCCAATATTTCTACATAAGTGAAAATCTGCAATGTAATATGTCGTAATCTTGTTTACTCTGGCTTCATTAGATATTTTTAAGAGCAAGATTCACAGAAATTGGATCTTTATGTTCCCAATAACTTTACTGCATGTTATTGTTAACATGCTTTGGCAGTAAAATCTGCTGATAATTCATTTTGCACCAAAATCTGTAAGAGGAGGTTTTTTGGATTTTATGAACTCAGTTCTCATTATAGGTAATGGAGGACGAGAGCATGCTATTTTAAAGGCCCTGTTACGTTCTGATCGACCACTTTGTTTGTTCGCATTTCCTGGAAATCCGGGTATGGAGCAGGATGGATGCATGTTGGTTGACAAAAAAATCAACAGCATAAGTGATCTTGCAGAGTGGGCACACAATAATGGAATAGATCTTACCATTGTTGGTCCTGAAGCTCCACTTGTTGAGGGTATTGTAGATGCTTTTAAGGAAAAGGGCTTAACTATCTTTGGGCCTACAAAAAGTGCTGCCAGAATCGAAGGCAGTAAAGCTTTTGCCAAGGAATTGATGAAAAAATATTCTATTCCTACAGCATCACACAGTGCTTTCATTGATAAGAAATCTGCTGTTGACTATTTGCATCAACATGGAGCACCAATTGTTATAAAGGTCAGTGGACTTGCTGCTGGAAAAGGTGCTGTCGTATGTGATTCAATAGAGATGGCAGAAAATACACTTATTGATATTTTCGATAACAAAAGTTTTGGTGAAGCAGGAAATACTGTAATCCTTGAAGAAAAAATGGTTGGTGAAGAAGCTTCTGTTTTCGTTCTTACAGATGGCAGAAATTACAAAATTTTACCGGTTTCTCAAGATCACAAAGCAATCAATGATGGAGATAAGGGGCCTAATACGGGGGGGATGGGAGCATATGCACCAGCACCAATAATGGATAAAGCAATGCTCGAAAAAGTTGAAAATCAAATTATTAAACCGGTTCTAAATGCTATGGAAACAGAAGGATGCAGATATCAGGGTTTATTGTACTGTGGTATAATGATTACTTCTGAGGGGCCTAAGGTTGTAGAATTCAACTGTCGATTTGGAGATCCCGAGACTCAGGCTGTTTTGCCTCTTGTGAATTCTGACTGGTATGAACTGTTTCATTCCTGTGCTGCAGGAAAACTGGAAAAAGTGGATTGGAATGTGAAACCAGGATACTGTGTTTCTGTGATTCTTGCATCGCGTGGTTATCCGGGAAAATATGAAAAGGGCAAAGTGATTACCGGGATCGAAGAGATTGAGCAGGACAGGGAAAACGTGGATATCTATCACAGTGGAACTGCGTTAGACAGAGAAGAGCGTCTGATAACCAATGGCGGGAGAGTACTCGCTGTAAGTGCATGGGCTGATGGTCTTTTAGAGGCAATTGATGCGGCGTATGAAGGCGTAACGGATATAAATTTTGAAGGGAAAACATACAGAGGTGATATTGGCAGTAAAGGTGTCTCGCGTTTAAAACTCCAAAGGGAAGAAAATATAGCATTATGAAAGTAGCAATCATTTTGGGATCAAAATCAGATCTTCAGCTTGCCGAAAAAGCCGAAAATGTTCTTCAGGAATTTGGAGTAAAGTACGAAACACTGATTATTTCTGCTCACAGGAATCCAAATAAAATCAGAAAATTCGCTTTAAGTGCAAAGGATCAGGGTTTTTCTGTTATTATTGCCATTGCAGGTCTTGCGGCTCATCTTCCGGGTGTAATTGCAAGCCTGACTGTTTTACCTGTTATTGGGGTGCCGGGTGATAGCGGGCCATTACGTGGTCAGGATGCTTTGTATTCAATAGTTCAGATGCCTTGTGGGATACCTGTTGCATGTGTTGGTATTGGAAATGCAAAGAACGCGGCTCTTCTTGCGATTCAGATTTTAGGTTGTGCAGATACTGCTTTAATGGATAAAATGAAAAACTATCGCTTACAGTTTGGTGATAATGAAAGCTGAACGAATTACGCTTCACTCAGTTCTTGATAACAAAAAACATCTGGATTACATTTGCCATCTTGTTAAATCAGAGTCGGTTTTCGTTTATCCAACAGATACAATTTATGGGATAGGTGGATGTGCTGATTCGGATAGTGTTAAAAGCAGAATATTGGAGATCAAAGGCAGGTTTGCGGGTAATCCAATGATTCATATCGCATCTGATCTTAAGTATTTCAAACATTACGATATCAGGTTTTCTTCAATTGCATTAAAAATTATAGATCAATTCTGGCCCGGGCTTTTAACACTGGTACTTCATTCAGACTCAAATCCGCAGGGGGTTGCAATCCGAATCTCTGATCATCCCTTTATAAAGGCTGTAAATACAATCACAGCTGCTCCTCTCTTTTCTACCAGCGCGAATATCAGTAATGAAAAATATAATCCTGATCCTGACTTTATTTATAAAACATTTTCAGATAGTGTTGATTTCATGATTGATGCTGGTTTACTGCCTTTGTCTGAGCCATCTACTGTTATAAAAATTTCGGAAAGGGATGAAATTACGATTTTAAGGGAAGGTGTTGTTTCAAGAGAAAAGCTTGAATCTGTTATGGGTTTATGAAGCAATTAAGGGTTGTAAACAGAATAATAAAACATGCACTAAAACGGGTAATTGAAGAACGAGTCACTGAAGCTGCTGCTGCTGCTGCTTTTTTTTCGTTTCTGTCGATTTTCCCTCTTTTAATACTTGTAATATCCATAGGCAGTTATTTTATGGACAGCCAGGAGGTTATGAGACAGGTGCTTGATTCTATTTCAAATTTTGTTCCTCGGGATGCTATCGGGATAATACAGGCTAATCTGGTACAGGTACTTGCATATAGAGGGGGCGTGAGTATTTTTGGTATAGTTGGCCTTTTATGGTCTGCATCCGGTGTATTCAATACTATCCAGGTGAATTTGAGCAGGGCCTGGCCAATGGATCCAGTCAGAAATTATCTCAAAGGACGTTTGATCTCAATATTAATGGTTACATCATTTTTTGTTCTGCTATTGCTGTTTCTTATTATGCAAACTGTTACAGGGTTTATAGCAGGGTATATTGAAAGTATTTTAGCCAATCCATTTCCTGTAAAACTATTATCAAGAATCACACTTATGGTTTTCACTTTTTGGGTTTTCATGGCACTTTACCGTTTGGTACCTAAAGCAACTATCAAATGGAGGGATGTTTTTGGTGGTTCTGTTATTGCAACGCTGCTCACAGGATTTCTGACAATCGGATTTGCATGGTTTCTCAATAGCAGTCTGAATCGGTATAATCTGGTTTATGGTTCATTAAGTGCATTAATAGCGTTTATGTTATGGCTTTACATAATGAATATTGTAATCTTGATAGGCGGACATTTAAATGCTGCAATTGCATGGCAAACCCGTGATCAAATCAAACCAATATAAGTTCAAATAGTTTTAATACATCAAATAATACCTGCCAAAACAAAATATTTAAAACGTTTTCAAGATGGTCATTTGTTGAAAACTGGCAGGTGTTTTAAAACGGTTCCGGATAAAACTGAATCCAGACCTTATTCATAGTTGAAATACAATATCAGCTATTTTGAATGTATGAATCACTTCAACCAGTTTTCGTTTGTACCCCCGGGTTATTCATATCTTTTTTTGAATTTGATCATCCGTATAGGAATAATTTTCCCTTACCAACGGCAGTTACTTCCTTCCCGATATACATCAAATAATTAATGTATCTTCTTCAAATTACTATAACCACTTGAAATCAAACATGATATAATTATCGAAATCAGTCATTTTTTGCTGGCATAGCTCTTGCATATGCTCTCTGCTGAATTTTGTACTTGTAAAAAAGGCCGGATATGAATATCAACCTTAAAATGAAAGACTATATAGCAATAGCAGCAGTGTCGATACTTTCTTTTCCGCTGCTATATTTTATCATGCTGTTTATTACCGGGGTGGCCAGAATAGAATTTGATTATGGTGAAAAAGAAAATGATGAAAGTAAAAAGGTTGAAATCATACAGCATACTGCTAAAAGGGATTCTCTTGCTGCCATTAACTCCCGTACCTTTCAGGCAATTCAAAAAGAGCGTGTTGAAATTGAACGGGAACGCAGCAGACTTTCCGAACAACAGAAACGAATAGATCTTATGCAACAGGAGCTTAAGGAACAGCGTGAAAATTTAAAAAAAGAGCGGGAAAAAATAGAATCTCTTGTATTACAGAGCGATTCTCTGAGTGCAAAAAGGTTAAAGGATTTATCAAAAGTATATGGAGCCATGCGTGCTGCGGAGGCGGCAAAAATCCTGGAAACACTTCCGGATAAACTATCATCACAAATAATTTCATCCATAAATGATGATCGTCAGAAGGCAAAAATACTTTCGGCATTATCAAAAGATAAAGCAAACAGAATCAGTAAAATTCTGGCACCGGAGATCTAAAAACAGGTTAATCTGAAAAGGAGCAGTTATAAATGAAAACAGATGGATTACAGTTAAGGCTGCCGGATGATGGGAACAGGCCAAACAACCATATATGTAAAAATCAGGAATCGTTTCAGGAAGGCGGTCTGAAAATCCATGGACAATCCGGTATCAGTTTCAAGGAACTCTATCTGCAAATAGCTAAAAGCAATAAAGAAGCAAAAGAGAACACAGAAAAGAATATTGACAGTAAAAGCAATATGGATTTTACTGGTGAAAAGACTCCCGATTCGGTTAGTTTTGAACATGATTTTGCCAGGGGAATTTATCTGGAAATACTGGATCAAACAGAAGATTTTTGCGGTTCAGAAACCAGTTCCATTATGCAAAATAAACTTGCAGCAGAAACAATACAGGAAGCTCTGATAAACATATCACGGGAATTGAAATTACAAATTGATCAGGATATCGACAAACTGAGTTTTGAAAACGGTGTTTCTGATGAAACGGTTGATTATTTGGCAGAAATTGTCATGCTTCTGAAAGAAATTATTAGTTGCCTTGACAGCACTGCTATAAATAATGAATCTGTGGAAATTGGTGACAGAATTATCTCTCCGGAAATGAATGATGAAATTTGCGGCTATATAAGAAAAAATATGTTCATGATTGAAATCGGCCTGAATATGCTCAATATCTCATCTGAAATTGGTCAAAAACTTTCGGAGTTAACAAATCAGAAACATGCCGGAAATATTCCGCAGGCAATTAATCCATCTGATTTGAGTATGCCGTCAAGACACGCTCAGAAACTGTTTGACAATCTTGTTGTAAATCCCGAAAAGGAAGTGGAATCTCTTATCAAGAAGATATCATTATTGATCAGTGAGAATACGGATCAGAAGCAGAGTTCTTTATCAATAAACGCCGGAGTAACCCGCCATAGTGAACTGGAAAAATTCGATTCTCAAACATTCAGACAGATGTTAAGGCTTGAGAACAGGCTGGAAAATGTAAAAGAGAATACTGAAGCGGTTAAAATCGAGAATGAAGAAGCTGCCAGGGGAAATGAAAAAATGAATCTTCCTGGTATATCGGAAATTATTACGGCAGATGTTAATGAAATCCAGAATGATACCGAAGGAACCGAACAGGTAACATCCTCTTCACCAACTATAAAACCTCTGGCTGTAAGTGAATCCAATTTTATTGAATCAAAGCTTGGTAGTGCTCTCGGGCGTACTCTTGATGATTCGGTTATGAATCAGGTCAATGAAAAACTGAACACTGCGATTCGTTCCGGAATTAATGAAGTACGAATACAGTTGCGTCCAGAATCGCTTGGAGATGTGAAATGTCAGATCAGAATGGAAGGTGATATCGTTATTGTAAAATTTCAGGTAGAAAGCCAGCAGGTTAAACAGATTATTGAAAGTAATATGCAATCACTAAAGGATACTCTTGCACAACAGAATCTTCAGACAGGTTCTTTTGATGTAGATGTGGGTGGAAATGCCTGGAACAGGGACAGTGATATGTATGCTGCCAGGAATGGAAATTCCGGAGCTCGGAAGCGATTTGGTGATAATTCCCAATTCAGTGATGACACAAGTGATAATGAATCATCTGGCATTACTCTTGGTACCGAAACCGGTAAACGTTATGGAAATAATTCAGTTGAATACTTTGGATAGACAATGTTTACATATTTGTAAACTGTTAATTTTCAGCGCAGGAAGGCAATAATATGAGCGTGACTTCAGATATTTCCAGTCTGGTTAACACAAGTACTGAATCTTATACAGCCAGGGCATCGGTAGTCGATAATACGGTTGATTCGTCAACAAGCACAGTAACTGGTGATAGAAACAGTGGTTTGTTCAAGAATGCCAGTAAGGAGATGGGCAAAGATGACTTTCTTTTGCTTTTGGTGACACAGCTTAGATACCAGGACCCGCTCAATCCAATGGAAAATACGGAATTTGTTTCTCAGCTTGCACAATTTCGTTCACTCGAAAGCAGTTCCAATATTGAAAGCGCAATAAAGGAAATGAACGAATCATTCATTGGAACAGTTGATGCACAAAAATACAGCGCTCAGTCTCTGACAAATTCTTCAGCAGTTTCATTAATTGGAAAGAATGTCAGAATGCAGCAGACAATGGTTCAATGGATGGCTACTGCGGGCGAAAAAATACCTTTAAGGATTCACCTTGGTAATGAAGACAGTGCAACGGTACAGATTATAGACAGCGAAGGTGAAATTATCAAGGAAATATCTGCATCGGATAAAGATCTCGATAATGCTGCTTTTATTGAGTGGGATGGAACTGATACTACTGGAATGACCGCAAAACCCGGAACTTATGGAATCTATATTGTTGGTCAGGAAGTGAACGCTGACTTGTATGCATTCATCCAGGATATTGTTTCCGGTGTAAGATTTTCATCTGATGGGGCAATGGTCAAGGTTGGCGGCAAGGAACTTTCTATTGGAAATATTCTTGACGTATCATCTGGTAATGGAGACACAATACAAGGTTCTCTTCCGGCAACAACAGCAGTTTCATTGCTTGGAAAACAGATCCGGGTACGCCAGGACACAATCAGGTATAATCAACAGGATAATGAAAGTGTAACTGTTAAAATAAGCACCGGTGGTCGTGAAAGTCTCAGGGTTAATCTGACAGACTCTTCAGGTGAAATCGTCTTTAGCACTATCGTAAAAGGGGACAATACCGGAACAGCAGATTTCAGTTGGAACGGTGAAACCGTAAGTGGAAAGTATGCTCAAAAAGGTGAATATAAAATTCATATTGAGGGAGAGGTGAATAATCCATCAATTTATGCCTTCAAACAGGGAGCTGTGACTGGTATTTTGAATATTGGTGGTAATGCTCAAATCAGGATGGGAAATACAAGTGTAAATTTGTCGGATATAGTTGCAATAGACAGTCCTGAATCCGGAGATACTGTATGACTGGAATTGACTCATCGGATCACAATATTCAGAACTTAATATCTGCACATCGCAGTGGTAGTATTAACAATAATCAAATTGTTCGTAGCAAATCAGACAGGAGTGTGCAAAATGTAGGAAATAACGGAAACCTGTGCTTTGCAAATGTACTTAAATCAAAAATTGAGGGCTTAAGGTTTTCTGCTCATGCACAGACACGTATCAAAAGCAGAAAAATTGAGATAACACCTCTAATTTTAGATAAACTGGAAAAAGCCGTATCAAATGTAGCGGTAAAGGGAGGAAAAGATTCGCTGGTTCTGATGGAAAATCTGGCTTTCATAGTTAATATTCCAAACAGAACTGTGATAACTGCCATGGATGGAGAGAATCTCAGGGAGAACATTTTTACAAACATTGACAGTGCTGTAATTGCAGATTAGGTGCAGGACTGCTTTTAAACCAGATGTACCCAAACTGCTGAATGATTGAAGCAGTTTCAAAAATTTGTGATTATAGCTCTGATTTCGGAGGCGGTTATGGTAAGATCACTTTATTCAGGAATCAGTGGTTTAAGAAATCACCAGGTTTCAATGGATGTTACGGGAAACAATATCGCAAATGTTAATACTGTAGGATTTAAATGTGGCCGGGTTACTTTTGAAGAATCAATGGCTCAGCTTCTTCAGGGCGCTACAAGACCTGCTGGAAATGCCGGGGGTACGAACCCGCTTCAGATCGGACTTGGAATGTCTGTCGGTTCAATTGACCAGATCCTTACCCAGGGTAATCTTCAGACAACCGGGCAGATTACTGATCTTGCACTTGAAGGTAAAGCCTATTTTGCATTTTCAAATGGACAGGGTACGTTTTACAGTCGTAATGGTGGTTTACAGCTTGATTCTTTTGGAAGGCTTGTTTCACCAACAAACGGGTTTACTCTGCAGGGGATAATGGCAGATTCGGATGGAACATATCCTGCTGGTAACAGTATCGGAGACATTACAATTCCTTACGGGCAAAAAGCACCTGCCAATGCTACGACTGAAATAAGATTCGCGAGTAATCTTGATTCCGATTCTGAAGGTTTGGGTACAATTACACATACAAACCGTTATATCACTCAGGCCCAGGAATATTCTACATTGACAGAATTGTATGATCAGAATGGGAATGATCTTGGTATCCAGGTTGGTGATGATATTGTCATATCGATTGCAGGGGCAGATTCCACAAGGGTAAATGTTGCAGATGGCATGTCTATGGCAGATCTGGCGGCTGAGGTACAGGCTTATCTGTGGAATGCAACAGGTAGTAATCTCATATCTGTGAATGCAACCAATGGCGATTTAACAATCGATACATCCATGGATCCCGGGGTTTCCATTAACGGGTTACAAATAAGCAGTTCCCGCCCCGGATCAAATTCATATGTATCAAATGCATTCTCTTTTCCTGCAACTATTTCTGGTAATTACTCCGTAACAGGATTACGTATTCCAGCCAGAGAAACAGATCTGCTCAGTGATATATTTGATTCTAATGGTCATCCACTTGGACTTGAACCTGGCGATGTTATCAGTATAAACGGAGCTGTAGGTGGATCAACGATTCCAACTACCTCTGCAGTTTATGATGATCCTGACCCATCAAATACCAGCTCCATTCGCAGTCTTGCTGACCTTTTGAATCACATCCAGAATGCTTTCAGTTTACCTGAGACAGATGGGACTATTTATGATAATCCATCTGTAAGTGTCAACTTGGCAAATACGGATGATGACAGGCTGCCCGATGGGGCTATAGTAATAAGAGGACAGGCTGAAGAAGCATTTGCAATAACCAATCTGTCTATCAGTGCGTCAAATTCAAATAATGATACCCCTGCACCTACCAGATTTAACGCGAATAATACCTTAACAGAAATTCAAACTGCCCGTGATACAGCAGTACATTCTACTTCCATTGTGGTATATGATGAGTCTGGTGATGCACATACTGTTACAACTACCTTTACGCACTCCGGACAGCCAAATGAATGGCTTTGGGAAATTACCACAGAAAGTGGTGAGGCAATTCTTGGTGGAAATCGGGGTAGAATTACATTCGGTCAGGACGGTTCACCTTCAGCATTCTCTTTTGACGATAACTCAACTGCATTCAGATTTGATCCGATGAATGGGTCAAACGTTGTTTCAATTAACCTGGATGTTGGTTCTCCTGGTGCTTTTGATGGGATTACACAGTTTAGATCTGAATCTACAACTGCTGCCAGGGAACAGGATGGTTATCCGATGGGTAAACTACAGGAGATATCGATTGATGAAAAAGGTGAGATAACAGGTATATATAGTAATGGAGTTTCAAACTCAATTGCAATGATATATGTTGCCGAATTTAATAATCCGGCCGGTTTGATGAAAGTTGGTGACAGCATGTATTCTGTATCCAACAATTCCGGTAGTGCTGTTTTATTGCGGCCAGGAATAGGATCTACGACAAAAATCAAACCGGGTGCGTTGGAAATGTCCAATGTTGATTTGGCTACAGAATTTACAAATATGATTACGACACAACGTGGATATCAGGCTAATGCGCGTGTTATTACATCAAGTGACAATATGTTACAGGAACTTGTGCAATTGGTCAGATAAAAAACTTGTTGAACTATCTGAAAATTAAATTTGAAATTTAGCTGACAATATGGCAAAAATGGAATTAAACCATTTTTGCCATATTGAAATAATGATGAAGAAATGGTAGCATATATACTTTGTTGAAGGAATTAAAATGATAGCATTGCGTAGAATTAACGGACATGAGTTTGTTCTGAATGCAGATCTTATTGAATCGCTTGAATCTACTCCTGATACAGTTATTACGCTTATCAGCGGTAAAAAATTAATTGTGCAGAACAGACTTGAAGAGATAGTACGCAAAACTATAAAATATAAACAGTTATGCAATCAGAGCATTGCAGTTGTTACAGGAACAAAGCAGAAGAACTCATCAGAGGATTCTTGAAAAGCAGAATCGGTGAAAGGAGTGCCTGATAGATGGATCTGGCAACAATTATCGGAATTGGCAGTGCATTTCTGCTTGTCCTGTTGGGTATAAAACTTCCTAATTTAGCTGCTTTTATTGATCTCCCATCAATGTATATAACTATTGGGGGGGCGATATCTGCTACTATTGCGGCATTTCCACCAAATAAACTGCTTGATGCAGCAGGTGTGGTAAAAAATGCATTCTTCATAAAAAAAATTACTCCTGTCGAAACTATTCGTCAATTAGTTGAATTTGCCGAGCAGGCACGGCGGGAAGGAATTCTTGCTTTGGAGGCAAGAGCAAATGAAATTACTGATGAATTTTTGAAAAAAGGGATACAATTGGCTGTTGATGGTACCGAACCGGATCTGATAAAAGACATTCTCAGTACAGAGATAACCTTCACTGAACTTCGGCATGAGGAAGGTGCCAAGATATTCGATTTTCTTGCTGCAATGGGACCATCATTTGGTATGATTGGAACACTGATAGGGTTAGTGTTGATGCTTGGGAATATGAATGATGTTGAATCAATCGGGCCAAATATGGCTGTAGCACTTATTACAACACTATATGGTTCCTTGTTGGCTAATGCCGTTTGCCTTCCTGTGGTAGAAAAACTCAAGGCTTATTCAAGAAAAGAGATCCTTGTAAAAGAGTTGATGCTTGAAGGAATTATGTCGCTGCAATCCGGTGATAACCCCCGTATTGTTGAACAAAAACTTACAGCGTTTTTAGAACCAGGGTTACGTGCCAATGCAATGAAAGAACGAAAATAGGATAATATTATTATGCCGCGAGACCGGAAAAAAGAGGAACAGCAAAAAGGCGCCCCAGCTTACATGTCTACCTGGGGAGATATGTGTACTTTGCTTTTATGTTTCTTTGTTATGCTGCTGGCAATGTCCACAATAGATCCTGCCAAATTCAGTGTTGCTGCATCCTCTTTTCAAAATGCATTTAGTGGAGTCTTGGAATCATTCCCGTCTGTTTTAATTACACAGGATATTCTTGTTCCAAAACTTGGTGGTGATGAACAGAACAAACGTATGGCTGTAGAGGCCGCACTTTCTATCCGCAGGGCAATAAAGAAAGAAAATCTTGATGATGCAATTAAGGTAAAGGTTACTGAAAGCGGAATTGCAGTAAAGGTTGCAGATCCTGTAGGGTTTGACGTCGGTAAAGCTGAGATTAAACCTGAGCTTATTTCTACACTTAAATCAATAGCTGCCATTATTAATAAATTACCTTCGACACAGATTCGTGTTGAAGGCCACACAGATGACATTCCGATACATACACGTCAATTCCCATCAAATTGGGAGTTAAGCGCAGCGCGGGCTCTAAATGTAGTAAAGTTTCTTGCTGAATATGGCAAGATTAATCCGGCACGTTTAAGTGCAATCGGATATGGCGAGTATCGGCCGCTGGTACCCAATACGTCTCTCGAAAATCGTCAGAAAAATCGTAGAATTGAGATATATGTGGATTATTTGCAGAAAAAGAGTTCTGAGGATCTCACCGGAAAACTATGAGGATCAGGAGTAATCACAATGAGTGAAAAAGAAGAAAAAAACATCAAAGAAAACGATGGTAAAGAAAATAAGGGGTCGAAAGATAGTAACAAGATACTTTTTATTGCCATTATGTCAGGAATAATTCTGGTAAATGCTGTTGCAGCCTTCATTCTGATTAAAGTTACACGCCCAAAATCCAATACTGAGATACTGGAACAACTCAAAGCTGATTCAATTAAAACAGCAACTGCAATAGCTACAAATATGGGGGCTACGACTGCAGAAACACCGGTTGAAGCAATTGTTAATATTGCCGGTACACAAGGAGAAAGATTCATAAAAGCTGCAGTCATATTCGAATATGATGAAAAAGAGTTTCCAAATCTTGGAATTGAGCTACAGCGAAGAGCACCTAAATTCAAAGATCTGCTGATTAATCATTTGTCTAAATTAACCCTTATGGAAGTTACTGAACCGGATGCTAAAGACAAGATCCGAAAAGACCTTTTGTTGCTTGTAAATAGATCCCTGCCCAGTGAATCGGGAAAAATCAGGGAAGTCCTTTTCACAACGTATATAATTCAATAAACCGGATATGGATTGTTAAAGTGGGTGACATTTTATCACAAGAAGAAGTTGATGCTCTGCTATCTGCAGTCTCTTCAGGAGGCGATTCGGATTTAAGCGAAAACGGGCAGGGAAGTAGTGGAATTGAAGATGATTCCAGTGAAGTGGAAAAATCTTTATCTCTTTACGATTTCCGTCGTCCTGACCGTGTTTCAAAAGATCAGATGCGGACACTGCAAAATCTTCACGATGGGTATGCACGACAGTTTTCAACGACTTTAACCAATTTTTTAAGGACATTTGTTGAAATTGAGCTTGTAAGTGTTGATCAGCTTACCTATTCAGAATTTGTTATGTCAATTTCAAATCCGAGCTGTATATATGTTTTCAAGATGGAACCGCTGGAAGGCACTGCTATTATTGAAATTAACCCATCACTGGTCTTTTTCATTATTGATAGACTGTTTGGTGGCCAGGGAAGACCTTCTGAACAGAACAGGGAACTTACACTTATTGAACAAAATGTTATAATCAGGATTGTAGAACGCGGTCTCAATGATCTTAAAGAGGTTTGGGAGCACATTGGAATATTCAGTCCAAAAATTGAAGCGTATGAAACGAATCCGCAATTTGTACAGATTGCACCTCCCGGAGAAACTGTCATCCTGATATCATTGGAAGTCAGAATGCAAAATGCTTCTGGTTTAATGAGTATCTGTTTTCCGTATATGCTTCTTGAAGGGGTTATTAATAATCTTTCCGGTGAAAACTGGATGTCATCACAAAGTTCTGCTACCAGCGAAACAAGAGAAACTCTGGAAAGTGAGTTACAGGATATTGAGCTGACACTTTCGACAGTGATAGGGAAGACTGAGCTGACCATCCGTGACCTTCTTCAGTTACAAAAGGGAGATGTCCTGTGTCTGGATAAACTTTATGACAGTGACTTATTGGTACAAATTGATGGAAAAACGAAAATGGCAGGACGTTCAGGGCTTGTTGGGCGAAAAAAAGCTGTTAAAATAACGAAAATCCTTGAGGAGGAGGTTCCAGGTTGCAATGAGTGATATTTTATCCCAGGATCAGATTGATGCTCTTTTGAATTCTGAGGCAAACAGCGATTTGCAGGATTCCGGTAATGTTCAACCTTCAGAAGATAAGTATGAAGCTGTTTTAAAGGTTTTTGAACTGTTTTGTAACCAGGCCGGAACGGTTATTTCAACGGTACTAAATAAAGAAACAAGTTTTAATCCTCAAAAGTGTCAGAAAGCGGATTTTACAATCATTCGTGAAAAGATAGACACGGTGGCACTTTCACTGACTCTGCCACTTACAACTGGTATTGAGGGGGAGTTCTATTTAATAATCCCAAAAAAGGATGTAGCTGTTCTTTCCGATTTGATGATGATGGGGGATGGAACCGCTGATTACAATGAAGATCATAAAGATGCTATCGGAGAACTCTATAATCAGGTAATGGGTGCATTTTCAAATGCTTTTGGATCGCAGATCGGGACAACTGTTTCGGCTGGAACAGTTGAAGTTTCTGAATTTGATTCAGATAATCCTCCTTTTGATGCAGAATCGATGGAAATGGTGATAATCTCACTTGAGTCGTCTGATGACTTCAAATCGGAAACAGTTTTACTCGTTCCTTCTGTTTTGTGTGATCAGATTCTGGAAAACGTATCATCAAATAATTCTGATTCCGGTTCAGTTCAGCTAAACAGTTCGGAACTTGATGATTTATCAAGGATTACAACGTTTGATTCAAGTAGTAATGAATATGAAGATCAGTCGCTCGATTCACCATCGGCAGGACCTCGTGAAAATATTGATATGTTGCTGGATATTGAACTTGATGTTAGTATTGAGCTTGGCAGATCCAGACAATCGATTAAACGGGTACTTGAACTATCTCCGGGTTCAATAGTGGAGCTGGATAGAATGGCTGGAGAACCGGTGGATCTGCTTGTCAATAATAAAGTTGTGGCAAAAGGTGAAGTTGTTGTTATTGATGAAAGTTTTGGAATTAGAATCGTATCTCTCGTTTCTGCGGAGGAGAGAATAAAAAGCTTGCAATAGCTTATAAAAAAAAGATTACAGGAGTTTACATTGTTCAAATTCAGATTTTCGTTATTAGCCATAATGCTGGTTGTGATTATGGTACCGTTGAAAGCAGACGATCAGCAGAAAACTTCTGGCAGTTTTGATATTAAAAAAGTACGATCTGCCATTATGGAGCAAAGTGATACAGCCCTGTCTGGGAATTCCTATCTAAACAGTGAAAAATCAGAGAATTATGCTTTTGTTATTTTAAGGATCTCCTTGTATCTGTTAATGGTGATTGGTCTTATCTTTATTGTTGGCTGGTTTTTTAAAAGGTGTGGGCTTTCGGGAGGTGCTAAAATTGGTAGCAGTGGGGCAATGGACATTCTGGAAGTTTTGTCTTTGGGGCAGAATAGAAATGTCCTGCTTGTTCGAGTGATGGATACTGTGTATTTATTGGGTCAAACACAATCAAGTATTGTTTTAATTGAGAAAATCGAAAATCAGAAAGCGATTGAACTGATCTCTTCTTCTAAAGAGGGTTCTGTAATGCAGTTTAAAGATGCTTTTAATAACTTTATCGAAAAGATTAAAAAGCCTGTATGATACCAAAAAAGATAATCTCCTCTATTTCTGCATCGGATAAAAACGGCTTGAACTTGAAAGTTATTTTTAAAAGAATTTGTTCACATATTATTCATGCGCATATCTGTTCATTATCAAAAAAGGTAATTACAGTATTTACATTGATCTGTTTTTCTTTTGTACTTTCTTCTGATGCACAGGTTTTACCAAAATTAACACTTTCTTTAACAGACACCAATAATCCCGGTGATGTTGCGGTTGCGCTTCAGGTACTTTTTTTAATTACCATACTAGCCCTCGCTCCATCAATACTGATACTTTTGACCTCTTTTGTCAGAATAATTGTGGTTTTGTCGTTTCTCAGAAAAGCACTTGGAACCCAGACAATGCCACCGGATCAGGTAATGGTTGGCATGGCCCTTTTTATGACACTTTTTATAATGATGCCGGTATTTAATGAAATCAATCAAGATGCAATCCAGCCATATCTTGCTCAGGAGATTCAATTCAAGGAAGCTTTGGATAGAACTGCAAAACCGGTCAGGAATTTTATGCTTCGGCAGGTTAGTGAGAAAGATGTGGCATTATTTGTACGGATTTCAAAAATGCCGCTACCACGAACTGTAGATGATTTGCCGTATGAAGTTGTTATTCCTGCGTTTATAACAAGTGAACTCAAGACAGGATTTATTGTGGGTTTTATTCTTTATATTCCTTTTCTGGTAATAGATATGATCGTTGCAAGTGTCCTGTTATCAATGGGGATGATGATGTTGCCACCTGTTATGATTTCAATGCCTTTTAAAATAGTGCTTTTTGTACTTGTTGATGGGTGGCATCTTATTGTACGGCAATTAGTTGTATCTTTTAATTAAGGAATAAAATTATGGATGCATCAATGGTCATAGATCTTGGGCGACAAGCTTTGATTGTTGTTATGACTATAAGCGGTCCCATGCTTGTTGCCGGTTTGCTGGTTGGATTAATTGTAGGAGTATTTCAGGCTGTTACTCAAATCCACGAAATGACACTTACATTTATTCCCAAAATAGTTGTAATGGTTACTGTCTTTTTGGCTTTTCTTCCATGGATGCTTTTGAAGCTGGTAGAATATACTGCCAGCTTGTTTGAGTTGATTGGGAATGTGGCTCGATGGTGAATCTGATTCCATTTTCTGTTGATCAGATTGAAATTTTTATCCTCATTTTTGTGAGAATTATTACAATTATTGCCCTTCTTCCGGTTTTTGGTTCCGATTCCATTCCTGTTCAGCTCAAAGTCGGTTTTTCGCTGTTATTATCAATAATTCTCTTCAATATGATTCTCAGCTCAATACCTCAAATGCCCGATTTTTCATGGGGGGTTATGTTATTGATAGTTCTCAAAGAAGTTCTGGTTGGACTGGCAATTGGTTTTGCCGCTTCAACACTGTTTGTTGCTGTTCAGTTTGCCGGACGATTAATTGATACGGAAATGGGTTTTGGAATGGTAGAACTCTTTGATCCCTTTAGTGGTCAATCGGTTACAGTAATGGGGCAGTTTCAGATTATTGTCTTTACTTTACTCTTTCTTTTATTTAACGGGCACTATTTTTTTATTCTTGCAATTCAGAAAAGTTTTGAAGTGATACCCTTAACCGGTGTTCATATCGCAGGTGGGCATCTTGTAGTTCAGATTGGAAATATGGTAGGTAATATTTTCATTCTGGCAATAAAATTATCTGCTCCGGTTTTTATTACTCTGGTTTTGACATCAATCAGTTTAGGGGTTGTTGCACGCACTGTGCCGCAGATGAACATTTTTTTTGTTGGTTTACCATTAAAAATCATGGTAGGGCTTGGGGCAACCTTTATCGCGTTGCCTTTACTGGGTAATCTGTTTAGAAAAATGGTGGAAGCTTTGATTCAGGATATATGGCGAATTCTGCATCTTATGGCATGAAACCATATAGCAGAATATCAAGATGCTGGTTTAAGTGATTGGGTATTCAGTAATTGCAGAATATTTTCAATATCCGGGCGAGATATCTGGTTTTTTTTTGAATGTCCTGTTTCCTGAAACTTTCACTCAACATCACTAATAATTACTATTTGGTTAAAAATCAATAAGTTAAACGGTGAAACACGAATATGGCAGATAATTCTGAAGAAAAAACTGAAGCTCCTTCTGATAAAAAACGTCATGAAGCACGTGAAAAGGGAAATGTTGCAAAAAGTACCGAAGTAAATTCGGTTATGGTCCTGATAACTGGTATCGTTGTCCTGAAAATTACAGGACCCTGGATTATCAATGAGTTAGGTAATGGTATCGTAGAGTTCATCAAAACTATTTCTGATCCGGTTTTTAACGATGAGAAACTTATACATTTAATACATAAAGCATTGATATTACTCTTAAAAACAACACTTCCGACTGTTGGTGCCATTTTAATAAGCGGTATTATTGCCAATATAATTCAGGTCGGGTTTATGTTTACATTAAAACCACTTGAACCCAAACTCGAAAAAATCAATCCGTTAAGTGGTTTCAAACGTCTCTTTTCATTACGATCCATCGTGGAAACTGCCAAAAACATCGCAAAGCTTTTAGTTATTGGTATTGTTGCCTTTAACACACTTGAAAATGAATTTGATAATATGCTGATGCTTTCCGATGCATCTGTTTCGACTATCTTCTCTTTTACAATGGGTGTTGCATACAAAATCATTATGCGCATTGCGCTTGTTTTATTAATTATTGCAATTCTTGATTACGCGTATCAGAGATATGATCATGAAAAAAAACTGAAAATGTCCAAACAGGAATTAAAGGAAGAAAGAAAACAGCTTGATGGTGATCCGCAGGTTAAATCCCGTATAAAAGCTCTTCAGCGGGAAATGGCCAGGCGAAGGATGATGGAAAAGGTTCCTGAAGCAACTGTAGTTATTACAAATCCAACCCATTTAGCTATTGCCTTGAAATATGAGCCACAGAGAAGTGATGCACCGGTTGTTGTTGCAAAAGGAAAACGAATGATTGCCTTGAAAATCAAGAATCTGGCAAAAGACAACAATGTTCCCGTTGTAGAAGACAAGCCGCTTGCACGGGCTATGTACGACAAGGTGGATCTTGGATTGCCAATTCCAATGGAGTTTTTTACAGCAGTGGCAGAGATTCTTGCTTATGTCTTTCGTTTGAAGAACCGCAATGCTGCATGAAATCAATTGATTACATATTGAATTTAAACAAATTGGGCGCAATGGTGCCAATTGTAAAGATTATGGAAGCTTTTCACGAGAAATCAAGTATGACAAGAAATTATACACGGTTCTTCATGCCAAAGAAAATGGTTTATAAAAGTGTTGTAACGTTATTATATAAAATGACATGCAAAGGTAGTTAGGTGACGGAATGTTGCAATTTTAAAACATTATGCTTTTAAACCGACAACCAATAGTATAAAATTATGAGAAATGAATTCCAGTAATATTTCATCTTCAGTTACAAGTTATCTTGATACACCGTTTTTGCGAAATATAGGCAAACAGCGGGATCTTATTATTGTTCTGGGTGTAATCGGTATTCTGGTTGTAATGATCATACCAATTCCTACAATAATGATGGATCTGATGCTGTCTTTGAATTTATGTCTTGCAATGATCATTCTCCTTGTTTCGATGTATACAAGAGAGGCACTGGAGTTTTCTGTTTTTCCCTCCTTGCTTTTAACTGTAACTCTTTTCAGGCTTTCATTGAATGTTGCTACTACGAGATTGATTTTAAGTCAGGCTGATGCTGGTCAGGTAATTGAAGTATTTGGTACATTTGTAACCCGGGGTAACATGGTTGTTGGAGCAATAATTTTTCTGATTATTGTAATAATTCAGTTTGTTGTGATTACAAAGGGGGCCGGTCGTATAGCAGAAGTTGCAGCCAGATTTACTCTTGATGCCATGCCAGGGAAGCAGATGGCAATCGATGCTGATCTTAATGCAGGGATAATTGATGAAGATCAGGCTCGTTTTCGCAGACAGCAAATATCCAGGGAAGCAGATTTTTACGGGGCTATGGATGGTGCTTCGAAGTTTGTGAGGGGTGATGCTGTTGCTGGTATCCTTATTACCATTATAAATATAATCGGAGGTTTTATAATTGGTATTGCCCAGCTTGGAATGGATTTCCAGTCTGCTTTAGGGACTTATACTGCATTGACAATAGGTGACGGTCTGGTGTCGCAGATTCCGGCGCTGATGATTTCAACAGGTGCTGGTATTCTTGTCAGCAGGGCTGCTTCGGAAAACGATCTTGGCCAGGAGATAACAACACAGCTTTTTTCTCGTCCAAAAGTTCTTGGAGTAGCTGGTGGCATGATGCTGTTTTTTGCTGTAATTCCTGGTTTTCCGAAAATTCCATTTATCATATTGGGTTTTTCTGCTCTTGCAGCCTCGTATTTAGGTTCCGTAAAGGCGAAAGAGGAGTTGGAAAAAAAAGTTGAAGAGGATAATAAATCACCACAACAAGAAAGTGAAGAGCGGGTTGAAAACTATCTTCATGTTGATCCGATGGAACTGGAGATCGGTTATGGGTTAATACCACTGGTTGATATAAAACAGGGAGGTGATCTTCTTGATCGTATTACCATGATTCGCAGACAACTTGCAACAGAATTGGGAATAATTATTCCACCCGTAAGGATTCGTGATAATATTCAGCTAAAGCCTAATGAATACAGTATTAAAATTCGAACAATCAAAGTTGGTTCAGGTGAACTGATGAGCGGTGCATATCTGGCTATGGATCCGGGGACCGCAACCAAAAAAATCCGGGGAATTTCAACAGTTGAACCCGCATTTGGGCTTCCTGCACTCTGGATTACTGAAAGTCAGAAAGAGGATGCAGAGTTGGCAGGTTATACAGTAGTTGAACTGCCAGCAGTTCTTGCAACACATCTGACCGAAATTATCAAACAGCATGCACATGAAATTCTCACACGTCAAGATGTACGTGATCTGCTTGATAACATCAAAGAGACAAATGCAACAGTTGTGGATGAGCTGATACCCGAAATGCTTTCTGTTGGAGATGTTCATAAAGTTTTACAGAATTTGCTAAGGGAACGAGTTTCGATTCGGGATCTGTTATTGATATTGGAAACACTGGCAAATATCGCATCAAGGAATAAAAATACTGATATACTGACAGAGTATGTAAGGAATGCTCTCGCTCCACAGATTTGCGAAAATTATAAAAATGAAAACAGCATTATTCCTGTTATAACACTTGATCCAAATCTTGAAGCAAAGCTTGAGGGTTCACTTCAGGAAACTGAATCCGGGTTCAGTCTCTCATTGTCACCGGGAGATGTCGGGCGCCTTCTTGAACGAATTGGTGAAATAACTGAGAAAGTTAAACAGAATGGAGAAATACCGGTAATAATATGTTCACCAACAATACGTGGTGCATTAAAAAGATTATCGGAAAACAATTATCGGGATCTGGTTGTACTTTCGTACAATGAGATTATTCCGGGAATAGAAATCAGGTCTTTGGATATGGTGTCTTTGTAACTGTTTAATTATAGAATAGAATTTACAGTTGTATTCAGTCAGGATTGGTAATATAATGGAACAGTTAAGGTGTGGGGATATATGAGAATCAAAAAGTATGTTGCTAAAAGTATGCGTGAAGCGCTATTGGAGATAAAAAATGAGCTTGGTGAAGAAGCAATTATTCTTAAAACCAGGAAACTGCCCAAAAAGGTATTTTCTCTTGGATCACAGGATGAAGTGGAAGTAACTGCTGCCATAGATGAAGAGATGGCCAGACCACAGACTTTTCATCCATTGAAAGTAAATTCGGCTACAGTAGCAAATACAGGTGTTTATTCTCGTCCGCGATCTTCAAATATTATTGATATAAATGAACCGGATGCCCCTGAGGTTCGTTTATGGAAGCCCCCAGTAACTGAACAACCTTCATATTCAGGCCAGAGAGTTTTAAAAAACAGTAGCAAATTTTCTGGTTCTGAGGTTTGTTTAAAAGATGTATCTGAAAATCAGCAGATTAGTGATCTTAAGGAAAATATCAATGAATTGAAAGAGTTGATAAAAAATATTCTGGAAAATGGTAATGGAGAAAACAATGATGGTTTTACCGGTGGCTGGGCTAAATTTTATAAGAAGCTGGTAGATTCTGAAGTAAAACCTCAGATAGCGGAAAAACTTATCAAAAAATTTAATGGAACAGATATCCTGATCTCTGAATCACATATTGAAAAAAAAGTGATATCGGTTTTAAATAAATCTTTCCCTGTAGCGGGGCCTTTACGTCTTAAGAAAAATGTACCGGTTATAGTTGCTTTTGTAGGTCCTACCGGTTCAGGTAAAACAACTACACTTGCAAAATTGGCGGCACATTGCTGCCTGAACAAAAATAAAAATGTTTCAATAATTACCGCTGATACTTATCGGATAGCTGCAATAGAGCAGATTAGAATGTTTGCAGAGATTGTGAAAGTTGGACTTCAGGTGGTTTTTTCTCCTGATGAAATTCCTGCTGCACTTGATGCATGCAGAAATGATGATATCGTATTTATTGATACTGCCGGGAGGAGTCAGAAAAATAATGAGCATATGGAGGAACTAAAGGATCTGTTAGTGCAACTTGGGGCTGATGAAACCCATCTGGTGCTCAGTGCTACAACAAAAGATTCTGATCTTGCAGATGTTATCAAGCGATACAGAGCAATTAATGTAAACCGTCTTATCTTTACAAAACTTGATGAAACAGTTAAAATCGGTAATATTTTCAATACTGTAAGCGAAGCTGACATTCCAGTGTCATACTTTACCTTTGGACAAAGTGTTCCTGATGATATAGAACTGGCTCAAACGACTCGCTTTGTACAAAGGTTATGGGAAGGAAAAACCGTGTGAAAGATCAGGCCCAACGGCTTCGTGAACTTGCAAGAGACAGAACTTTTACAGGTACATTTTCAGCAAGCCAGACAGTTCAAACTCATCACCGATGTAAAAGTATAGCTGTTACAAGCGGAAAAGGCGGAGTTGGTAAAACAAATATTGCTTTGTTTATTGCAGTCACTTTGGCACAATCCAAAAAACGTGTACTTTTGCTTGATGCTGATCTGGGTTTGGCTAATGTACATATTTTGCTTGGAATTGCTCCAAAATATAATATTTCACATTTTCTTGAGGGCGAGTGTACACTGGATCAAATTATATGTAAAAGCGGATCGTCTGATTTCGATATTATTCCAGGAGCCTCAGGACTTGAAAAACTTGCTAACCTTGACAGAGGACGACTGGAATTCTTGCAGCATGAATTTTTCAAGCTTGAGCAGAATTATGATTACATTATCATTGATACCGGTGCCGGTATTGGTTCTGTTGTTACCTGCTTTGCTTCGAAAGCTGACACTACAATCGTTGTCATGACCCCGGAGCCGACATCGCTTTCTGATGCGTATGCAATGATTAAAGTATTGAATGAAAAAAGATGTTCCAGAATTGGTGTGATTGTGAACATGGTCGGTTCTGATCATGGAGGTGCTGAAATATTTGACAGACTCAATACTGTTGTGTTAAAATTTCTGAAAAAGCCCATTGAGATATGGGGTATTTTACCGATAAATAAAGAGGTACCCAGGTATATCAGAAAACAGAGTGTTTTTGTTTTAGACAAACCGTATGATAATTTTTCAAAAAGAATAAGTTCAATAGTTCGCAAGGTGAGTGGAATATCTTGTAATAATAATAAACAGGGCTTTTTTGCCAGACTCCTGAATTCAGGAATTGTAATAAATAAAGTTGATTGATTATGGTTTATTGGATAAGGAAACTCGCTGGTATTTTTGCGTTTTTTGTTTTTTTTATGCTTCTTTTTGCAGATTTGTCGGTTTTGGATTCTTTTGAGTTTAATAATTTGATCATATCTGTAATCAAGGCATTTGTCGCAGCATCCCTTTTCTGGTTTGCTGGTTTCATTATGGGAGATATCTTTTTAAAAGGGATTATCACTGATATTGAACATGATGAGATGAATCTGATTGAAGGTGGTATGGTTCAGAGGTTAGATATGAAAAAACAGGATATGGTTCCAGGGGGAGCTGAAATGCCATTTGTTGAAGAGAATACAGAAGTTATAAAACGCTGAAAATGAATTTTGAACAGCTTTGATTTACTCTGAGCAGGGAGTTTGACAGGTGTCAAGTCTTGATAAATTATGGCAGGAATACAAAGAAACTGATTCAAAAATCGCCAAAGACAAATTGTTGGTCGAATATGCTTATCTTGTTAAATATATTACCAATCGACTGATATTAAATCTGCCTTCATCCGTAGACCGAAACGATATAATCAGCTCAGGTATTATGGGTTTGATTAAAGCTGTAGAGACTTTTGATCCAGATCGTGGTTTTAAATTTGAAACTTATGCAGGGCACAAGATCAGAGGTGCTATTCTTGATGAGTTAAGGGCATTGGACTGGGTACCCAGATCGGTACGGCAAAAATCCAGGGAGCTTCAGAGGGTATATGCCAGACTGGAAAATCAACTCGGGCGTGTTCCGTATGATGATGAAATTTGTGAGGAGATGAAGATAAGCTTGAAAGAATTCGAAGATCTGCTCACAGAGGTAACACCAACAACAATCATTTCTCTCGAGGAATCAATGCCGGATCGAAGAAATGATTCAAAGGAAATCCGGATTATAGAAACAATTGAAAATCCCGGAAGTGATAATCCTCTTAAAGAACTGGGTTTTAATGAACTGAAAAAAATACTTAAAGAGACTATAGCTAATTTACCTGAAAAAGAGAAGCTGGTTATTGCGCTTTATCACTATGAAGAACTTACATTGAAGGAGATCGGAGCCGTACTTGATATAACTGAATCCAGAGTAAGTCAGATTCATTCTAAAGCAGTTATAAAGTTACGTGCTAAACTTATGCAAAAAATAAATGCATAAACTTGAGTTGTATGAATTTGAAAATTGGTATTGCATTGATACATTTATATTTTGATAACGAGGAGTACATGTTTTTTGGTGATTGCGCGTGTGAGTATGTCATGAAAAAGACTGTCGATAACAGTTCTTAAGCAGATTGAATGAAAATAACTTTTACTGTTCAGGTTAAAAAAAAGGACCCGGAAATATGAGTGGTTTTAATCTGATATCAGAAATTAATTTGACTCAGATGGATCGGCATCAGAACGAGATTCATAGAAATCCTGTTGTTAATCAGGAGCAGAATGCCAATATAGCAAAAAATGAAACTCAACAGAAATTAAATAAGCCAACAGAGACTGATAAACTGGAAAAGAAAAGTATCGATCCCAAACAAAAGAGAGAAGAAAAACAAAGGAAAAAAAGGCAAAAACCTCATAAAAACGTTAAAAAGGCAGATAAAAAACATTTTACGGATAAAAGTGGCTATTTTGTTGATCTGGAAGCTTGATTAAGTTATAATAAATTACAGGATTGTGACAATGGCAGAAAAAAAAGCAGACCCGCTCAGGATAAAAAAAATAACAGAGAGTATTATTGGTCTTCCGACCCTCCCTACTGTTGTTTCAAAGATGATTCAATTAATTGACAATCCCAAAACTTCAGCTGCTTCATTGGCTAAACTTATTTCTACCGACCAGGCTTTAACAGCCAGAATATTAAAACTGGCCAATTCTGCATATTATGGTTTCCCCAGAGAAATATCAACTGTTAATATGGCTATTGTCGTTTTGGGTTTTAATACTGTAAAAGATATGGGGCTGTCTTTGTCGGTATTTGATGCTTTTAAAAATTTAAAGGATACAGAAAATTTTGATGTAGCCAGGTTTTGGGAGCACTCTGTTGCATGTGGTATCGCATCCAGAATGCTGTCGCGAAATTATCGTACCAGATATGCGGGTGAAGCGTTTGTAGCAGGTTTGTTGCATGATATCGGGAAAGTTATATTAAACCAGTATTTTCATGATGAGTTTATTGAAATAATTAAATCCGCATCATCAGGTAAAAGTTTTGAAGTTTCGGAAATGGAAATTATTGGTACCGGGCATGCACAAATCGGTGCCTGGCTTGCCGAAAAATGGAATTTACCAGATATTATTTCAGAATCTATTCTTTATCATCACAATCCATGGAATGCTCCAAAAGAGAAACTGTTTGTTGCTACAATAACTTTGGCTGATTATCTGTGTCATTCTTCCGATTTTTCATATTCCGGAAGAAGCTTTCCACCACAACTGCAAACAGAAATCTGGGAAATATTTCAGAAAGAGAATATCCCTGTTGACGAACCCGATATTGAAAACCTGCTTACAGATTTCCTGCTGGAATTTGACAGTTCCGAAACATTTGTGTCTTTATTGCATGAAGAAAACAAGAGCAGATAGATCAAAATTCCAGTAAGTATCACCTAAACAGTAACATTCCCTTCACGCAATCTGATTCGCGGATATTGGTTAAGAACCAGAACCAACACGCTTAATATGCAGTTATAGGATAACGATTACGACAACGACAACGATTGTAGTTTCTTTTCTTCATTCACCATTCATAATTCATAATTCACCATTACCTTATGACCTTTACAGACATAAAGTTTTTCTGTTCAATGCGAATGGCAGTTCATTCCCGCACTGCGGGACAAGCTGTAAACTAATCTTTTCCATTCAGGAATTATATACTGCTCTGCCTTTGTTCTGGCCACTTTCAAGATATCCACAAAATTGCAAACCGGTTTTTGTCAAATATGTGCCTTCTCTGACAGAGAAGCGGCATATAATCCTGTAATCGATATTTATCATCCATACTTCTTGTTGCAGAACAGATGATGTACTATTTTTGAAGCTAATGTATTTTGATTTAAATTTTTACAACGACGATACCGGAGGGAGAAGTAATGACAAAGCTGCTAAAAACTGTTTTGGTTATGTTGGTTTGCGTATTATATGTAAGTGCCCAGGATAAAACTCAAACATCAAATTCGCAGGTCCTGTTGGCTTTAGAAAACACGAGATTCAAGAAGTCATTAATTGATCAGATAAAAAAACTGCTGGAAGAAAAAAAGTATGATGTAAAAATAGTTGATCATTCAAAAAAGCAACTTGATTCGATTAAACCATCAGATTATGATGTGATTTTTATCACCAATTCTGGTGTTAATTCAAAAGTCAGACCGTGGGTTTTAAACTGGCTTGAAAAATATAAGGGTCAAACAGAATCGGTGATCGTTCATACTACTCAGAAATTTGACTGGGAAGTAAAACTGGATGTTGATGCACTGACATCTGCTTCAAAGAAAGGTGATATCGACAAGCTGGCCAGGCAATATTCAGAAAAAATTATTGGCAAGATTGAAACAACTCTACAGAATGATGAAAACATTACCAATGAATAATCGTTTCTGGAAACCATTCTGGGTTTTTACTGTAATTTTATCACCTGCTCTGCCGTTACAACTGTATTTTGGCGGAAGCTGGTATTCTATTTTCCATAGCTACTCTCTGGGAATGTTTTTTGGTATCGTAAGTTATGTCTATTTTTTCTTCACCTTGATTGCAGCATCAAGAATCAGGTTTTTCGACCGTTTGTACGGGCATGACAAAGTACTTGTTTTTCATGGATATATGGCATTGGCAGCCCTTGTGTTTTCAGTGCTTCACTATATTTTTAAGACAATGTTTTTTAAAGAGAATACGGTTCAAATAGTTATTGGTGCAACAGGGCTTATTCTTTTTTTATTGATATCAGTACTGACAATCTTTTTTATGGTAAACATGCCTGTTCACAGGATTAAAATTATCAGAAAATTTAAAAATTATTTTGTTTACCATTTCGGGTTTGATTATTCCCTGCTTAAGCTGTTTCACAATTTTACAGCACTGGCGTTTCTCTTAATTACTGTACATATACTTGGAGCTTCAGCTACACTTGAGGTTACTTCAAGAATTATAGCAGTAGGTACCTGCTCCTCGCTTGCCCTGTTTACTTTTATAAATCATAAGTTTCTCAGGCCGGTATTACATTATCGAAAATCTTTAAAAGTTACATCAGTAAATAGACTTGCTGATAACATAATTGAAATAAGAATGAATCTGCCTCAAGGGAGAGCTCCACATAAGGCTGGTCAGTATGGGTATTTCCGTTTTTTGTCACCGTTATGCGGTAGATGGGAACATCCTTTTACTGTTTCGTCTGCACCTCAGTCAAAAGAGCTGGCAATTACTGTTAAAAAACTTGGGAATTATACAGAAAAGCTTCCGGAGATAAAGGCCGGGACCAGAGTAATTTTTGATGGTCCTTACGGAAAATTTACACCGGTCCAGAATGGGAATCCACTTCTTTTTATTGCAGGGGGAATCGGAATAACACCGTTTCTGTCAATCCTTTCACATTGGGAAAAAGACAGAATAATGGTTCCTTTGACTCTTATATGGAGCAGCCGCTATTTCAATGAAATGATACACTTCAAATTTTTTAAGAGAATTGAAGAACAAAATGACAATTTCAGATTTATTCCGATAGTAACAGGTGAAATGGTTCAGGGGTGTAAAGGCAGAATAGATTCTGTTTTTCTAAAAGATAATATGAATGTTAAAAAGGCAGATAATATATCAGCATTTATTTGCGGACCTGAACCATTGCTTCATTCGGCAAGTAAAAATCTGAAAGAAATTGGCATAAGAAATATTTATTTTGAAAAATTTTCCTACTAAGACTCCTTCAAGACATCCCGAATAAGATAGTTTGTTTGTAATTAAACCAGATGATTTTGATCAGGAATAAACCTGAAACAGTCCTTCATGCGAATTTTTTTTTGCGGACATTGATATTAAGAATCAGTAAAACAGAAACTCCTGACAATGCGAAATACAGCGAAAAAGAAGACAATCAAACTTTTGGATTAATTTATCCAGGGGATATTGTTCAATCGCTTATTGTTCATGTGGGATTTTAAGTTTTAAAATTTCCAGGTTTGGTTTTTGAACCCTATGACCCTGATTTATTGAAAAAAAGTGTATCAGATTTAAAAAGCGATATTTTGCTCATACAGAAACAAAGTATCGCTTTGTTAATTTGACATGGCAATTTATACATTAAATTTAAAAAACATTATGTCACCATCCTGTACTGTATAATCGCGCCCTTCAGAACGGATCTTTCCATTTGCCCGCAATGCGGTTTCAGTTTTGTACGTTTCGAGGTCGTTTAATGTATAGACATCAGCTTTAATGAATCCTCTTTCGAAATCTGAGTGGATTACTCCGGCAGCCTGGGGTGCTTTGTCGCCTTTCCTGATAGTCCAGGCCTTGTTTTCTTTTTCACCGGCAGTGAAAAATGTTTCCAGACCAAGAAGTGCATATGCACAACGAGTCATGATATGCAATCCAGGTTCTTTGAGGCCTAAATCCAGCAGAAAAGCTTCTCTATCTGAATCATCAAGGCTTGCAAGTTCCTCTTCAAGTTTGCCGCATATCTTTATGCATTGAGCACCTTCATCAGATGCAAATGAACGAACTGATTTTACGGCATCATTATCTTCAGATAAACCATTTTCATCTACATTTGCTATGAACATAACCGGTTTTGAGGTGAGGAGGTGTAAATCAGACAAGAGAGCGGTTTCGGACTCATCATTAAACAGTTTTCGAACTGATATACCTTGTTCAAGTCCCTGTTTGGCTTTTTTGTAAATTTCAAGTTTCGTAACAGCTTCTTTGTCGCCTGATTTTGCAATTTTTTCCATTCTTGTGATACCCCGTTCAACTGTACCAAGGTCTGCAAGCATTAGTTCGGTATCTATAATTGAAATGTCTCGTAATGGATCAATACTACCCTCAACATGCACAATGTCATCATTACGGAAACAGCGTACGACATGAATTATTGCATTAACATCCTTTATATGACCAAGGAACTGGTTTCCCAATCCTTCACCATTTGATGCGCCTTTAACAAGACCGGCAATATCAACAAGTTCCATGAATGCAGGAACCACCTTTTGTGTCGGTATGAGGTCTGTAATCCGGTTGAGTCTGGGATCGGGAACTGCCACAATACCGTGGTTAGGATCAATTGTACAGAAAGGGTAGTTCTCAGCTGAAGCTTTTCCCTTGCATAAAGAATTGAAAATAGTAGATTTACCAACGTTTGGCAGACCTATGATACCAACTGAAAGACTCATTTAATAATTTCCCTTGTCTAAGTTTAAAAAAGATAAACAGTTATCGACTGTTATTCTTTGGATAAATAACTTTAATAAACGCCCAAACCAGGGGCAAACTCCACAAAATAACATTTCGGTTACCAATATAATATCTCTTTTTAATTGATAATTCGTTTTTATAGAGAACAAATTCAAGCATTTGCGATTTTGATTCATTTTGTTTTCTTTTCGAGGTGGATTATCAAGCAAGGTGCAGAGAAATTGTTCAATCAGTAACTTTTAAAAATAAATTTTTAATCTGAACTAATTAAAAACAGAGCTGAATCAGGGAAAAGTTATCCGGCAATATATTTGGTAATCGCAGCTCTTGTGTTTGCAGGTTGATGTATGGATGTGTATTTATAGGATAGAGTTCACCAAAGAAGAAATGATCAGTTGAAACTATGTTAACAGGAAATGCGAATAAAAATAGTGATACTAAGTTTGTCGAAAACTTAAAAGACCGGGAAATGTATCAACTTGTGAATCTTTGTTTTAACGATATAATGCAAAATATGCCTGGTATGGAAGATCATTCCAGTGTAACAAATTATTTTTCAGAGAATCTAATGTCTTATTCAGGCTGTTTTTTATGCTATCAGCATTATAACCGGACTGGTACTCATATTGTACACGTTTGGTGTTATTGCACAAGTTATTCAACATTTCCGGTTTTGAGAAAGTATTTCCTTAGATCATATTAGATCATTATTAAACTTTAAAACTCATAGATGGATTGTAAGGTATGAAACGTTTAGCGGTTTTTATTGCTGTAATTTTAATAACAGCTGCTGTTTTGTCAAGGATATTTCTATCCGGATCAGATTCAGGCACTGCAGGAGGCAGGGGTGGGAACAAAGGTTCTGTTGCGGTTCGTACGGAGAATGTAAGATGGGGAGAAATTGAGGAAAAACGTGAATTTTCGGGTACCGTAAAACCTGCATATTCCTATGTAATTGCAGCCAAGATTTCGGGACGTCTTCAAAACATTAACAAACGTATTGGTGATCATGTTGGATTAAATGAGGCGGTTGGCAGGATAGATGATATTGAATACCGACAGTCTTTTCAGGAAGCAGAAGCTTTGGTAAAGGTTCGCAGGGCTTCGGTTGATGAAGCTCAGGCGCAATTAAACCATTCACTGCGTGAAAAAGAAAGGGTTAGTGAACTTCTCGGCAAAGGAATATCTTCACGGGCAGAACTGGATGAAATCGAGACATTATGTGCTTCTCAGAAATCCCGGCTTGATCTGGCGAAAGCCCAGCTTGCACAGAGTGAAGCAGCTCTTGCGCAGGCAAAAACACGGGTTGCATATACAACCTTACGTGCTGCTCGGGGCGGGCTGGTAGCCGAGCGGCATACTGACGGTGGTGCTTTGCTTTCAATAAATTCACCGGTGCTTACTGTTGTAGGCATAGATACTGTATTTGTTGAGATCGGTATAACAGAGCGGGATTATATGCGTATCAGAAAAGGACAAACTGCTCAGGTAGTTGTTGATGCCATGCCGCAGAGATCTTTCAAAGGGACTATTACTCAAACATCTCCGTTATTTCAGTCTGCTACCCGTACTGCAATGGCAGAAGTGGCTATTGTCAATGATTCACTTTTACTGAAACCGGGAATGTTTGCAAGAATATTTGTTACAACTGCAAAGCATGATTCAACTCAGATTGTACCGACACAATCTATAGTATCCAGAAATAGTAGAAACTTTATTTTCGTGATAGACAATGATAATACGGTCGAAATGCTTCCTGTATCTACGGGTATCACAAACTTTGAAATAACAGAGATATTGAGTCCGTTAATTGACAAGAAAATCGTTACAGTTGGTCAGCATCTGTTAGTAGACGGGTCTTCGGTTATTGTTGCTGCCGATTCTGTGCAGATTAGCGGTAAAGGAGACCATGAATGAAATTAACATCCTTCCCGGTTCATAGGCCGGTACTGACGTCTGTAATTTATATAATAGTAATTGTAATCGGGTTGTTTTCATTGTGGCGTCTGCCAATTGATTTGATGCCGGAAATAGAGTATCCAAGACTTACTGTTGTTACAAGTTATGGAAATGCCGGGCCGCAGGAAGTTGAGGAACTGATAACAAAACCGATTGAGGCTGCTCTTGCAGGTGTACAGGGTATTGAAGAGATTACATCATCTTCGGCTGAAGGACAGAGTTCGGTACGTATTTCATTTGTCTGGGGAACCAATCTTGACGAAGCTTCCAATGATATCAGGGACAGAATAGACCGTATCCTGCGCAGGCTTCCGGAGGATGTAGAACGTCCGACAATTCGCAAATTTGACGTTTCTGCTTTTCCTGTATTGATCCTGGGTGTAAGTTCAGATCTCGACCAATCTGATATCCGTCAATTTCTTGAAGATCAGGTTCAATACCGTCTGGAACGTGTCAATGGTGTAGCATCTGTTGATATACGCGGTGGACGTCAGAAAGAGATCCAGGTATCTTTAAGAAGAACTGCTCTGGAAGCGCTGGATATTTCTCCGGATATGGTAGTTAGTACTATCCTGCAGGAAAATAAAAATATGCCGGCAGGAACTGTGGACAAAGGGAGCAGGGAGATAATTGTAAGAACATTTGCCGAGTATGAGTCCCTTGCAGATGTCAAAAACGCCATCATAGCGGTTCGTAATGGCATACCTGTTACTGTGGGTGAAATAGCTGATGTATCTGAGGGACTTGAAGAGATCAGGAGAATTGTACGTATTAATGGCAGACCAGGGATTCAACTGGCAATCAGTAAACAGTCCGGTACAAATACGGTAGCCGTTGCAAATGCGGTTAAAAAAGAGGTCAGAAGAATTAATCAGGATTTCCCGCAAATAAGTATGATTCCAAGAATCGATACCTCCAAGTATATCAGTGACTCAATCAAATCTGTCGGGATAGCACTTCTGATGGGTGGTATTATTGCAATAATCATTCTTCTGATGTTTCTGAGGAATATTTCCAGTACATTGATTATCGCAATAACAATTCCGGTTTCTGTTGTTGCAACATTTGCGCTTGTATATTTTGGCGGTTTTACATTGAACATGATGACATTTGGGGGGCTGGCACTGGGAATCGGTATGCTGGTTGATAATGCAATTGTAGTACTCGACAGCATTTTTCATCACAGGGAACAGGGTGAAAAACCGGTTGAAGGTGCTGTGATTGGTGCTTCTGAAGTAGCTTCTGCGGTAACTGCAAGTACTTTGACAACTCTAGTTGTGTTTTTTCCTGTAATTTTTATACGCGGCATATCCGGTATAATGTTTCGTCAATTAGCTTATGTTGTGTCGTTTTCACTGGTTTGTTCTCTTTTTACAGCATTGACTCTGGTTCCCATGCTGACATCAAAATTCCTGAAAATGACAAATCCGGTTCAAAGGGGTCGCAGATTATCGAAAATACAAAAAATGTTTGTCAGTTCAGAAAAATTCTATCAAAGGATCGAGTCATACTATGGAAGAATGATCTCATGGGCACTTCATCACAGAAAAATCGTTCTATTATGTACATTACTGCTTTTTATTGGATCGATCCTGATGATTCCACTTGTAGGAACTGAACTGATGCCGGCTTCTGATGAGGGGGAAGTAAGGGTTGATGCTGAAATGGAAGTAGGAGCCAGAATTGAACCTATCGACAGCGTAGTATTACAGATTGAATCTATTATAAAAAGAGAGGTTCCTGAAGCTGAGCACATAATATCAAATACAGGTGGCAGTTGGAGATCAGGGGGAAATACCGGAAGTATAAGAGTTGCCCTGGTAGAAAAATCAAAACGTTCCAGGTCTGATTCTGAAATAGCCAACAGTTTGCGAAAAACACTTTCAAACATACCCGGTACAACTATTCGTGTTCGTGAAGGGCAGGGGCTGTTTATAATGCGTATGGGAAGCGGTGGCAGGCAGGAAGTTGAAATCGAAGTTCGCGGCTATGATCTGGAAACTGGGGAGACTCTTGCAAATCAGATTTCAAAACTGGTCGAGTCGGTTGACGGTGTTACTGATGTTGATATCAGTCGTGAAGAAGGGATGCCGGAGTACGATATAATAATCGATCGGAAAAAAGCTGCAGACCTTGGTCTGAGTGCATCAAGAATCGGTTCTGCAATTGAAATAGCAATGGGGGGCAGACAGGCCTCATTTATTCGTCGTGAAGGAAAGGAATATCCGATTATTGTCAGGTTGACAGAAGAGGACAGGAAAGATATTGGACAACTGAAAAATCTGACAATATTAAACAATAATGGAAAGGCGATTCCGTTATCTGCTGTTGCACAGTTCCACGAAGGGTCGGGGCCGCTGTCAATTGAAAGAAGGGACAGAGAAAGGATAATAACAATTGATGCAAACTATTTCGGACGGGACATGGGCTCTGTTGTAAATGATATACGAAATGTAATCCGGCAGGTCAGTGTACCATCTGATTTTGCTGTAATTATCAGAGGTGATTATGAAGAACAGCAGAAGGCACAAAGAGAACTTTTGGTTGGTTTGTTACTTGCAATTCTGCTGGTTTATCTTGTAATGGCAGGTCTGTTCGAATCTTTCAAGGATCCGCTTATTGTTCTTTTTTCAATACCGGTTGCGCTGATAGGTGTAGTAGGACTTTTATACATTACGGCAACGCCTTTTTCTGTTCAGGCATATATCGGATGTATTATTCTTGCAGGGATAGTCGTGAATAATGCCATTGTACTTATTGATTACATTAACCGGCTTCGGAGGAACTATAAATATGAGCTTTTCAAGGCTATTGAAACTGCCGGTGTCCGTCGGTTACGGCCGATCATGATGACTGCATTGACAACAGTTCTTGGTCTGCTGCCGCTTTCACTTGCATTGGGTGAAGGTGGTGAGGCTCAGGCACCAATGGCGCGTGTGGTTATAGGCGGATTGTTAACTTCAACAGTTATTACTCTTATTCTTATTCCTGTTATCTATTCGTATATTGAAGAGAAACATATTAAAAGAAGGATGAAAAAAGCTGATGAACTCAAGGCTATCGTACCGGCAATCCTGTTAACATTCCTGATTACACCCTTTTTTACAACTTTGAATGCTGAATCAAACGATACTTTAAAATTGTCGTTACAGGATGTTCTTCATCGGGCGGCGAACAATAATCCGCTTGTCAGAATTGAAAAAATCGATCTGGACATTGCGAAAACTGTTGTCAGGGAGAACAAATACACATTTGAACCTGTGGTTTCCGGTGAGGTTAAACAGGATTATAACCTTTCGGGTGAACCGCAAAAGCCTGATTATCAGGGGTTGGTGGCAGTTGAAGGAGTTCTGCCGACCGGAACCGGAATAAGACTGCAGGGTTCTGGTGGCAGGGTTTCCCAAAGCAGATCAAGCCTGAATGCAGGAGTGGGGGACAATACCGGAGCTTCCGATATTTATCAGGGTAACTATGAACTGAAGTTTACACAGGCACTTCTTGCCGGAGGTGGTCTGGGTGTAAACCTTGCTCCTTTGCGAAAAGCAACTCTGGATATGGATATTGAGAAGGAGGAGCTGGCCGGTTATGCACAAAATCTCCTGGCTCAGACAGAGCAGGCTTACTGGGGGCTTTATCTGGCAATGCAGGAGGTTGCTATTCACAAAAGATCTCTTGAGCTTGCAGAAAGGCTTTTATATGAATCGCAGGAACGTCTGAATGTCGGGCATATTGCATCACTCGACCTTGTTGGAGTGAAGGCAGAAGTTGCATCAAGAAAAAAGAGTCTTATTGATGCGCAAACTGTTTGTTTGCAGAAAAAATATCAGCTTGCCTATCTTTTAAATGATTCAGTTTCGCTCTGGAATGAAAATATGGTTTTGATTGACACACCTCCTAAACCTGAATTGTCCGATACTCTTGATCTGTATATCGAATCTGCCCTTAAATATCGTGCGGATTTAAGGCAGGCCAATTTTCTTCTAAGGAAAGGCGAGCTTGATATTGTAACAACAAGAAACGGACTTTTGCCCAAACTGGATCTTTTCATTTCTCTTTCCGGAACCTCATACGCCAACTCATTTGGTGATATGTTTAAAGAAGGAGATTCGGACAATGATAACAGGATTGCAGCAGGATTGTCTTTGTCGTACCCTGTAACAAATGGAAAAGCAAGGAGCCGGCATAACAGGGCAATGCTGTCTCGCGAAAAATATCAGTTATCAATAAAAAATCTTGAAAATCTGATTCACCTTGATGTTCGGGTTGCCTGGTCTGAAGTCAAGAGGACTTATGAGCAGATTGAAGCTGCGAGTATTGCTCTTGAACTTCAGGAACAGAACAGTATGGCAGAACAGGCCAGACTGAATGCCGGAAAATCTACTGAGTATATGGTTTTACAAAAACAGCGTGATTTAATTGCTGCTCAACTGGACAAGGCAAGAGCAGAGGTTGAATATATAAATGCAATAACGAATCTATATCTCAAGGATGGTACACTCCTTGAGCGGCGGGGTGTTAATTCCTTGTAAATGATTCCATGTGGCCGACACTTAAGTGTCCGATAGAAATCTTGAGATTTCTCTTTATCTATAGTATCATGTAACCATGTATCGCGTATGTCTTATAAATCCACCAGGCTACAAACACAGCTCCTGTTTTCTGGAGCTTGCAGTATTGCTGAAATCATCTTTTGTTTCTCTGGGAATCCCATGTGATATCACTGTTAACGAGCCATCTATTGACAGTATCAACATAATACTGGGCGGTCATTTAATTCAGAACATCTCGGCACTGAAAAGTTTTCGCTACATTCCCTACCAGCTTGAGCAACTGAATGCAATTCAGGGATTTTACACTCAAAACTTCCATGACTACCTCAGTTGTGCGGTTACCGTTTGGGACTATTCACATCAGAATATTTCTTTCCTCGACAGCAAAGGTATTAAGGCCAGATATGTTCCCATCGGGTATCACCGGAACCTGGAACAGATATCTCAGGATCATGAAAAAGAATATGACGTACTCTTCTACGGAAGCACAGGACCACGGAGGAATACCATTCTTCAGAAACTCATCGAAGAAGGTGTAAAGGTAAAGACATTGTTCGGAGTTTACGGACCGGAACGGGACAGAGAAATAGCAAAATCAAAAATCATCATCAACATTCATCAATACGACACAAAAATCTTCGAAACTGTAAGAATCTCATATTTGCTGAATAATAGCTGTTTTGCAGTATCTGAAAACTCGCCACTGAACCCCTACAGCGGTCTTGACATTCCCCTGGTGCCCTATGAGGAACTGGTGCAGACCTGCAGCATGTATTTACAAAAAGTAATTGCCCGTGAAAAGATACGTTTACGCTGTTACAGGCAGTTCAGAGAAAAATACGATATGACAGAGATACTGCGGAAAGCTCTGCAAAATAACACTCCCACAGACTAAAAGAGGTCGAAACCTCAGAAGTACAGTCACGACAAAAAAGCTCATCTGCCGGGATCAGAAAGGCCCACTGCCGGGCAAAAGATTACCCCTTGGCTGAAGCACTTACTTCGGTCAGACAATCACATTCTGCTGAACCTTTCCTTTCAAATCATAGTTTGAAGCTGATTGACGCTTATCAGGCGAGGGGTCAGGCACAGAACTGACGCATGATGCTGGAAGTTCTTTTTCGTATTTCTGCGCAAAGAGTTTTGCTGCTTCATGCCATGCCGGATCGTTTTTACCGGCAGAGAAATGCTGAAGCATAATGTCCCAGGTAACTATACATTTATGTGTTTTCCGCACCTGCATGCAGATATCAAGGTCATAGAAATGAAAGCCCCTGAAAGTCTTCTCATCGAAGCTTGCCCGGGAAAAAAGTTCCTTTCTGATTGCAAAGAACAGGCCATCAACAGCAACCACTTCGGAATCGTTTTTATCCCAGGAGAAAACAACAAGTATGAATCTTTCGCCTCTGTCCAACTGGTGAATCACCCTGCCTTTTAAAAAGGGCTGCCCGGCAATATGCCACCGCAGGTCATCCTTGAAAAGATACTGAGTACCTGCAACACCAATCAGCCCTGTGGATGAGTCTTGTAAAAATTTACTCTCAAGATTTTTTCCCCACCCCTCTTCCATGAAAAAAACATCTTCATGAACAAACACCAGAATCTCCCCGGCAGCCTTCTGTACTCCCATGTTATAGGCAGCACAGATTCCCATCTCACCCTTGCGGTTGTCGATTCTGATATACTCGTTGTCACAACCGACAGTTTTCTGCACATTACGCTGATGGAAATCCCATTCAGGAGCTTGCCGCGAACACACAATCACGCTAATCATAATTCATCCCATACTTAAGCCATTAAAGGTTCTTTTTGCTCTTCCTGTTTCTCTTCTGCACCACTTTCCTTTTACTGACAGGTAATGCTTTTTTTGGGTTTGAACTGGATTTGCCTTGAAATCATTCGACAGGCAGACTGTTTTTGTCTGCAACAACCTGTTTTTCACCAATTCATAACCCGGCAATAATTTGAAAATAGGTGAAATGATGATCTAAGTGCAAAAAAAAGCAAGATCAGGATATAGCTATAATTAGGATAGGGGTCGGGCCAACCTTTTTCTATAAAAATCAAAGCCTTACAAGAAGTCGTCATCGCCTTCCCAATAAATCCCGTTTTCTTCATTATAGAGACCCTCTCCTGTACCGCTTTTATAAAAAGCACTGAATTATCTTAGATGCCATATACTCTGAATTTCTGTATCTCCGGAATCAGTTCCAAATTTTGTTGGTGGGTAGCTGGGAAATATTTTTTTAAGCTGCCTGCGCGGCAGAACAGGAGCTGTTCACTTAGCATAGGGGGTCGGGCCAAAAAATTATCAGTTTATTAAAGGTGTTTAAAATAAGTAAGAGGGAAATAAAGTAAAAGAGAGTACCTCATTTGCTCGTTCCCGAAATGGATATGTCCGGTTTCAATCCACGCTCCCGTGAAGGAGCGACTTTGTGTCTTGTATTTTTTTTGCCAATTGATCCACTGTTTCAATCCACGCTCCCGTGAAGGAGCGACCCGATACTTCAATTTACGTCAATTAAAGAACAGGAGTTTCAATCCACGCTCCCGTGAAGGAGCGACAGTGCGGCAATACAAAAGATCCTGCTAAAATCAAAGTTTCAATCCACGCTCCCGTGAAGGAGCGACCCATATCCTTTCACCGTTTGGTTCTCCAATGTTAACAGTTTCAATCCACGCTCCCGTGAAGGAGCGACAAACTTGTATAGGTCTTTACACTTGACCTGTGATTGTTTCAATCCACGCTCCCGTGAAGGAGCGACGCTTAATTTGATCAGAAACAGCAATAAATAAGTGGTTTCAATCCACGCTCCCGTGAAGGAGCGACATGTTAGCTGATTTTTTCAAAGATTTAAACATGTTGTTTCAATCCACGCTCCCGTGAAGGAGCGACAAGACTGGTTGCTGTATCAGCGGATTTACTGCAGCAGTTTCAATCCACGCTCCCGTGAAGGAGCGACCCCTAAGCCGCTAAAACAGAAAGGATTGAGTGATGTTTCAATCCACGCTCCCGTGAAGGAGCGACAATATTCGTATAATTATTTAAATCTGCTCCATCTGGTTTCAATCCACGCTCCCGTGAAGGAGCGACTACCATTTACAGGAGTTAAAGATAAAAACGGGGAAGTTTCAATCCACGCTCCCGTGAAGGAGCGACGTTAAAGGGCTTATTGACAAACATAAAGAGTTAAGGGTTTCAATCCACGCTCCCGTGAAGGAGCGACCAGAAATGTAGCTTATGTGGGGCTTTAGGTCATCGGTTTCAATCCACGCTCCCGTGAAGGAGCGACTACAAGCCCGAGGAGAAAGTAACTAAAATTTACTGGTTTCAATCCACGCTCCCGTGAAGGAGCGACTTTTTAAAACCTATGGTATTTCTCTACCAGATTTGTTTCAATCCACGCTCCCGTGAAGGAGCGACGTGCTATTTTCTGATAAACTTTAACTCCGACACGTGTTTCAATCCACGCTCCCGTGAAGGAGCGACGGCCGTCACGTTGTACGCAATAAGTTTGGAGGAAAAATGTTTCAATCCACGCTCCCGTGAAGGAGCGACGCCGAAAAAGAAGCGGGGGCGTATAGCTATTTTATGTTTCAATCCACGCTCCCGTGAAGGAGCGACAGCGTTCATGTTCTGTAAAGAAACCGCAGGCCATGTTTCAATCCACGCTCCCGTGAAGGAGCGACGCCGCACTGTTAGTCACCTCGGCAGCTACATGTGTGTTTCAATCCACGCTCCCGTGAAGGAGCGACAATTGACCAGACAACTCCGGAAGCAGCATTAAAAGGTTTCAATCCACGCTCCCGTGAAGGAGCGACGGTGGTAATATTCTTGTTTTCTTCTCGTTATGGTGGTTTCAATCCACGCTCCCGTGAAGGAGCGACTCATTCTTTACCTCTCTTTATTCTCTCACAACCCGGTTTCAATCCACGCTCCCGTGAAGGAGCGACCTTGTAAAAGCTGCATCAGGTGATACGCTTCCAGCCGGTTTCAATCCACGCTCCCGTGAAGGAGCGACGAGGAGCAATGACAGAGCAAGAAATGAGAGATTCAGTTTCAATCCACGCTCCCGTGAAGGAGCGACAATTTCTCTATGTGTGCATTTTCACGCACCAAAAGAGTTTCAATCCACGCTCCCGTGAAGGAGCGACCTTGTTAAAGCTGGAATACTTAAAAACGATACGAAGTTTCAATCCACGCTCCCGTGAAGGAGCGACTCTAAACCCGTTAACGCTGATTCGTTTTCCTGCGAAATGTTTCAATCCACGCTCCCGTGAAGGAGCGACCTAAGCTCGATGCGGACAACGTGTTTACAGGTGTGTTTCAATCCACGCTCCCGTGAAGGAGCGACGCGGGATTCCCCTGCCAACCGCACTCCATTTGTGGTTTCAATCCACGCTCCCGTGAAGGAGCGACGGAGATTCTTCCGGTTATATTTTTATCTGCCCGCAGGTTTCAATCCACGCTCCCGTGAAGGAGCGACAGCTATGCTGAAGAGCTTGCGTTAGAACATAGCGTAGTTTCAATCCACGCTCCCGTGAAGGAGCGACGACGGAAGATTGCACGGGAAACAGATAAATAATGCCAGGTTTCAATCCACGCTCCCGTGAAGGAGCGACCTACATGATGGGAGGGATCTCTGCGGCCCGGTTTGGGTTTCAATCCACGCTCCCGTGAAGGAGCGACACTATTTACACCTCAATCGCCTTTAATCTCATTACAGTTTCAATCCACGCTCCCGTGAAGGAGCGACCATTTCTGCCAAGGACCAAGCAAAACACCAGTTAATGTTTCAATCCACGCTCCCGTGAAGGAGCGACTAATTATTGGGTATGATAGCCATTGGCAATCAGATGTTTCAATCCACGCTCCCGTGAAGGAGCGACGATGATAAGTGGGGAGAGACTCAATCAAGGATAAGTTTCAATCCACGCTCCCGTGAAGGAGCGACTTGACTCTTCACTTGCCACTGTACATAGGTGGGAGTTTCAATCCACGCTCCCGTGAAGGAGCGACGAAGAAATTCCGGAAATGGTCACCGGAGGATATACTGTTTCAATCCACGCTCCCGTGAAGGAGCGACTCACCCTAAATCTGAAGAGTATTATCACAATGATGTTTCAATCCACGCTCCCGTGAAGGAGCGACAGTTCCGATGTAACTTGATTTAAATCAACGGCATTGGTGTAGGTTTCCGCGAAGGTAATGGGAAAGAGAAGAGGATATTTACAGATGAATATTAAAACACTCATAATGTTTTGAAATAAATCAAGTTACACGTTTCGCGTACCTGACCGGGTTTTTATGGTCACTTCAGGTACGCGATAGACAAAATATAGTATCCGGGTGTTCAAAGCATCAGCAGGCCATCAGGATCATAAGATTCTTTTGCGCCGGCATGCTCAACCCGTCTCTTCCAGTTTGCTCCAAGAAAATAAAATCTGAGACTATCTTTTTCCAAATCTGCTATCTTTAGAAGGCTTTCTTTGAGATTGACCCACTGGGCTGGATTAACCAAGCACTCAAAAACTGAGTTCTGTACCCTCTGCCCGTAATTCTTACACACCTTTGCCACCATTCTAAGGCGCTTTTTTCCAATCGCATCTTCAGTATTAACATCATAGGTTACAAGAACCATCATAAGGTATCATCTCCTTTTATTTACAGAAAAAAGCAGGATATTTTTCAAGATCTCCCCGAAGATGTCGTGCCAGAAGCATAGCCTGACTAAAAATAAGCATTCCTACAGGTATATTTTCCTGCAGAAAGGGATGTCTAACCTCTTCTTGTTTTCGTTTCTGATATGCTGTAATAACAGTTTTCCTGGTTTGATCATCCATAAGGATGCCGCCACTTTCGGTAACAGTAAACCCTTCCGGTTTGACCTGTTGTGTGTTAATTAGCGTCAGTACCAGCCTGTCGGCAATATATCCCCGGAATTCTTCCATTATATCAAGTGCCAAACCTGGTCTTCCAGGCCGTTCCTTATGAAAAAAGCCAACGTACGGGTCTAACCCAACAGTCTCCAGTGCCGATGTGGCATCGTGAACCAGTAAAGTGTAAACAAAAGATAGCATGGAGTTAACCAGGTCAAGCGGTGGCCGCCTGCTTCTGCCTTTAAAGATGAAGTGTTCTTTCTGTGAACAAATCAGCTCATTAAATATACCAAAGTAGATTTTTGCGGCTTCACCTTCCTTACCCAACAGTGTTTCACTGTCAAGCGGATCTTTTAATTGTTTAATAACATTGAACATTTTTCGGGTTGCAATCTCCATCTCTCTGGTATTACCGTTCTCACTTTTTTCTCTTATTGCTCTAAGCACGACATTGCGGGTATTGGCGATTTTTGCAATAATGAACAGCCTGGCAATTTCAGAAACCTGTTTTTGGTCATCAGCCCTGCGGTATTGTTCGCGGCGTAATAAGACATTTCCTTGAGTCTTGCCAACTACACGTGCTTTGAAATGGCCAAATTCGCCAAGAAAACTAATGGTTACATTATTGTTTGCACAAAGCTCCATAGCATCCGGACTGACTGCTACTCCTCCGAAACATACAATTCCATTTAATGTATGAATTGGTAATCTCATTCTGATTTCATGCTCTATCCGTATGGTAATAGTCATTCCTTCTTTGGCTATATAGGCCCCATGTGTTGTAATAAATATTGTAGAGTACCGATTTAAATCCTGTTGATAAGATATTCTCTTTCCACTTTATTTCCCCCTTACTTATTTTAATCCTCTTTAATAAACTGAGAATTTTACCCATAAAAAGAAAAGGAAGACTG
>Ga0123335_1000099_pt1 | contig 123478 bp, 102 predicted proteins | sample BiotimSIPDNA_2_FD_89707 | JGI IMG/M metagenome (GOLD analysis project Ga0123335, IMG submission 89707) | Anaerobic biogas reactor microbial communites from Washington, USA - Biogas_R2 time_0 SIP DNA | ecosystem: Engineered > Bioreactor > Anaerobic > Unclassified | place: Washington, USA... | reverse complement strand
GCATACCCGGCGCATCCTCCAGGAGAGACACACCCATCACCGTGACAAATATCAAAAACAGCATCATGCCATGTTGAACAATCCTCTTCCGTCCCGTATGCACGATAAAGCCTTGTTCCAGGGTCTGGTATTCCAATGATTGCTTTCAAATGATCCGGTATTTCTATAAATGGGAAATCTTTGCTCATGTTTTTCCTTAGTCGGTTTATGTTTTGTAATCCTGATATAGAAAAATGCCTTTCTTGTCAACAAATAAGTTTGCATTTCATAAACTAATCTATGCAATGTATTTTCAAGCCCCCGTGTTACTAAAACGGGGTTAATGGAATCTCCAAAAACCCCAACAAGGAAGGCGTTGTCTTAGAGTGGAACCCCGGTTCCACTCCTCCCGCCAGTAGAGCGGACGAATGATTCCCTCCGGCACCCAATCGCAGCCGTGACAGTTTCAGTTTACCGGTAATTTGTCGCGTTTGGCTTCCAGCATGGGGAGACCCCATCCCCCCAGATGCTACGCAGTAAGCCCCTACGCTTGCGAAATTATATATAACAGTATAATATTTTTCACGAATACTGAAGCCGGGAAAATCGCAGTGGTTTGGCCTTTTAAATTCATCGACCTTGTAGAGAAGAGTTATCCGCGATAGCACCATATTGTTTGATTAATCGTTAGATTCACTAAATCAAAATGAACATTAAAATGCTTATCAAAAGAGGAACATTCTCGGACAAAGAGGGAATCATATGTTAGTGAGGGCATTAGCATGTTGATAGACAAAGAAGATACACTTCAAATTGATATGACACGTATTTTTGCTCGTCTTAAAAAAGAAACTCTCGAAAAAATACAAGTGTATGAAAGGGTATGTGATCAAGCTGAAAGCTCCATCCATTATATTTTCGGTTTTTATGACACTCCACAATGGAGCCTAAGGGAAAATGTAAATTCCAAAATAAAAGAAAAAGAAAGCTGTCTTAGGTGTGGATTAGCTGAATTTGTTGGTATGGAAGATGCGCTCTTGCATTATGTAGACGAGCAGAAAAGAATAAAAATCAATGATAGTAAAGATCCAATTCTTCATTTTGTTCGGGAATTAAGAAATTTTGAAATACATATAAAAGGTGGAACGGTTAGAACTGAAAAAAGGCGTTTTTTATACTCCGACACTTTTCTTGGAATTACGGAAAAAGAATGGGATATAGATATTGATATCCTGGAAATAGAGTTCCACGACATAAAAAAGCTAAGAAATATAAAGCGTTATACTGATGAAGAAGTGCTGATAATGAAAGAATCATTTGATCAGCTACAAAAAATATGGGGGTATCAGGAAGTGGTGAGAGCATGTGTAGAAAAGTATTGCAGTATGATAATTGATGAATATAAATTATGAATAAATCCAATAAATAAAGCTTCACTATAGGCACGTTGAGCACAACAACTAATTACACCGGAGGAAATATGCTCATGAACTGGATTAAACGTTGTCTCGGGTGTAGCACTTCACCTGGGCAAAGCTCTGACCTCACATTTGGCCAGGCACGAACGATTCGACTCCAAGACGACGAATCGTTTGAAGCTAATCGTGACGCAATTGAAGGGCTGCAATTCTGTGCAACCCTTCATCTAAGGACGCCGCTTGCTATACTTCGCCACCACGGGGAACTGTTTGCCGGCCCGCCAAGTGCCGCCCCAAAATATGGAAACTCTGCGGACGGAATATGGAACTACAAGACAAAGTCTTGGGCGCAGGTTGGTATTAACATGACAGAACTTCCGGAGTCACAGCATGCAACTGATATTGGCCCCATGAAGGCATCTGAATATCTACCATTTCTTCTTGATTTTAGGGAAATAGTCGAGAGTAATGAGCCACATACAGTAAAGCTGGCAAGATTAGAAGGTCTTAGCCAAAAGGCTGGATTATTTTCTGCTATCTGGGGCCGACTACAATCGACATACGATGATTTTCCAAACTCCTTTTTCTATGTTGAGTTCACAAAACTTCCGGGCGTCGGCCGTAAGATGGCAAAAAAGCTTTATGACAGCGGTTTTTGTTCCGTGACTGAAATCGTAAACTCCACCAAGGAACGGCTCATGAGCATCCCTGGAATGGGGATGGCTACCGCAGAGAAAATTCTCGCATGCCGTGAGACACAGAAAAATTCTTTCCCTAATTTAGGTTAATAATATAAACTCCTGCCATTGCCCATCCTCATCTTTTCGTGCAACCCAGACGTTATGAGAAAAAGGGGGAAAGAATAGAAGCAATGGATTGGGATCCAGTCTATAAATCCAACTACGAAAATACAGCCTTTTCTCCTTGGCCTTGGATCAACTCTGCTCATTGCCTCCTTGCTTCTGCCAAGGTGTTAGAACCAAAAGTCCTTGAGTTATGGGAGAATATGAAAAACCAGCCCTTCAAGAGACTACCTGTTAACTACACGGGACCATATTTCATGCTCATTGCCTTTGCCGTGGAAAATTACTTCAAAGCCGCTATAGTGAAAAAGAAATATCTGGACTTCAAGAAAGAGTTTCGGGAGAACAAAAAGCAAAAGTTCCCTAAAGACCTTAATAGCCATAAGCTGATTAATCTGGCTAAGAAAGCCGGCTTTATATTATCCAAGGGAGAAGAAGGCCTCCTTCGTCGGCTAACAAGGCATGCTATTTGGGCAGGTCGGTACCCAATACCAACCGACTACTCTAAATCTACTATCAGCGAACTATTTTCAGACGGAACAGAGCACGCTGTAAGTTATTATGGGGGAGATGATGTCGAAAGACTGAATATATTACTCAAAGACATTGAAGAGAGACTGGAATTCTGGAAATGAAGCCCCATAACAACTTTCACCCGGCAATCTTCAATTTAGTTTATCCATGTTTTTGAAGACTCGTAGATAAAGTTAAGAGAAAAATTCCCCCTTTTAACTTAGGTTAATAATATAGATTCTTTCCATTGCCCATTTTCCTCTTTTCGGGCGAGCCAATAAATAACGGAACTGAATGCTCCCGGAAGGGAGCCGTCTTCCGGGCTTATCCTAAGTGCACCTGTTCAGGCAGCATAACAGCCTTTCAGGTGCACTTTTTCTTTGATGATCTTGATTCCGTCGCCTTTCGGCTCAATCCGAATGATCGGCTCCGATTTTCAGGCGAAAGAGGCCGGTCTTATGCGTTGAGGTAGCTGTGCAGTCCGGGCAGATAATTGACGCCGAGATAGGTGAACAGGACGGAAGCGAAGCCGATGACCGCCATGACCGCCATGCGCTTTCCCCGCCAGCCCCGGACGAGGCGGGCATGAAGCATGATGGCGTAAATGATCCAGGTAATCAGGGACCACGTTTCCTTTGGATCCCAGCTCCAGTAGGAGCCCCAGGCGAAATGGGCCCAGACGGATCCTGTCAGGATGCCCATGGACAAAAAAACAAACCCCAGGACGACGCCCTGATAGATCAGAGTATCCAGAGTATCCGGTGAGGGCAGACAGGCACTCCTGTTGTCCGGGCTGTCTTTGTCGGCAGGAACCAGGGGGTGGATGAAATAAATCAGACCTGAGCCAAAAGCCAGGGTAAAGCTTGCATAGCCCAGAAAGCAGGTTACAACATGGCTGGTCAGCCAGTTGCTCTGCAGGGCAGGAATCAGAGGCTGGATATTGTTGTCGACGCCGGGAGCGATGGAGGCATAGGCCATGGCCAGAAAGGCGACGGGGATGACAAAGGCGCCCGGAACCCTGTTGGCCGCTTTCCATTCCAGAATGAGATAGAGAAAGACAATGCTCCAGGCAAAGAAGACCATGGATTCGTAGAGATTGGACAAGGGGATATGGCCGATCCCCAGGTCGTAGGACAACTTCCACCGCCAGACAAGAGCGCAGGACTGCACGGCAAGTCCCACCCAGGCGGTCATGGTCGCCAGCCGACCCCAGAAGGTCTTGCCGAAAACAGTGCGAAACAGATAAAAAACAAAAGCGGCAAAATAGATGAAAGTTACCCAACTCAGGATCGTCGTATGCGTCATATAGTCATCGCCTTCCTGACCGCGGCGTGAAGGTTGCGGATCTCCTTTTCAAAAGCCGCCGGATTTCGGTTGCTCATCCCGATGATGTGGATCGAAGCTCCTTCTCCGTCCGAAAAAATCCAGATCCAGAACCGGCGATGGGACATCCAGAAGGTCATCATCAGGCCGGCGATCAGCAGGATGCCGCCCCCCGCCACCAGAGGCACGCCGGGATCCCGGACAACCTGCAGCCCCGTGCTGTATTTCTGTTCCACCCGGGTGAGAGAAAATTCATAAGGTTTGAAAAGGGCGGGATTGAAAAGGGGCATTTCGTTCAGCAGGCCGGGATTCATCTGTTTGATTTCTTCGATATGCCTGAACACCCAGAACTGAACATCCCCCCGGGGCGATGAGATGAGTAATTTGACGGCCGGCCCCATTTCCATGATATTTTCTTCCACGCGTAAAACCGTTCCCTTTGCCTGGCTGCCGGGCAGTTCAAAGACGTCTCCCTCCGTCAATACCAGTTCCGGCTGCTGCCGTACACCGTTTCTGGAAAAGGAGAGATGGGCTTTGTTATCCTCTGACATCCCGTAGCTGGACTGATAGAAACGGATCGTCTCGAAAGAAAGAGGATGGTTGACCAGCAGAGCGCCTTGCCTGATCACCTTTCCGTCCTTGAGAAAGGAAAGATCTGAGCGGTAAGTCTTCGGGGCGCCGTTTTCATGAAATTCCAACGTGAATTTATCGCAGCGAACGGCAAAGTCGAGTTGCCTGATTCCCCTGCCGCCTTTCAATTCGACTTCCTGTACGGCCTGCCCTTCATCGATGGTGACATAAGCCTCGAACCCAAAGAGCGAACCGACCACCGCTCCCAGAATAATGATCAGGATGCTCACATGGACCACGTAAACACCCAGATGAGCGAAGCGCCCTTTCTGAGCGAAAAGGAAGACGCCTCTTTCCGTTTCCTGCCTGTCGACACTCCCCCATCTCTTCCTGGCAAGAGATTCAAGTCTGGAAACGACGGTATCCTTGCCTTCCTTCACGTTGAAGGTCTGTTCTACGCCTGCGGAGGGAAACAGGCCTTCAGGAACGGGAAAACCGGGAGCCCGGATCTTTTTCCATGCTGAGGGGAAACGATTCAGGGAGCATACGATGAGATTCAGGGACAACAAGCTCATGAGAAGGTAAAAGACTGTGGAATGGTAGATGTCGAGCAACTGGAGCCGCAGCAGCCATTCCGCTGCGGCAGGCGGCAGGCGATGGAGAAAATCCCCCGCTTCTTGCTGCTGGGGGAGAAACGTTCCCCCAACAGCAAGAAGAGCGATAAGGATCATCAGGACAATCGTCAGTTTGACGGAGGAAAAGAATGCCCGGACAGGATTTGTTTTTTTTGGCACAAACCGCACTCCCGATGGATGGTTTTGAAAATAAAAGGCGGTTTCGGTTCCGTTGGCGCCCTAACGATTGAAAATTAACATCAAACGACTCTTACCGCAAGGGTTAGATAGAACCGTGATTCTGACTGAGTTCTAAAAATTTTCCGCAATCGTTCATTTTTTCGTTTGCCGGGGTTATTCTATTGATTTCAGACAAAATCCGTTATAGCATAAATACAACATGGCTCCTGAAACGTACCAGGTTTCGTAGCGGAAAGGGGCCATCACCCTCGGTCTGAAAACGTTTTCATTGACAGCTCCTTTGATTCCTCTGTCGAAAAGGCAGGAGTATTAAAAAGCATGAAGACGAACCGGCTTGTCTCTTTTTTTCTCGTCCTTTTCCTTCTGCCCGCATGGGCTTGGGCGGCTGCAGTCAATCAGTGCATTTCCTGCCATACAGATGATCAAAAGATGAAATCCCTGGTCAAACCACCGGCTATCGGCGGCGAAGGCGAGGGGTGAGCGGGGGCGCCTCCGCCCGTGAAGGCGGAAGAGTATTATAAGGGATACCTTGTCAACCCTGAACTGTTAGCCAAAGACCCGCATCTTTCCAAGGGATGCGAAACCTGCCACAAGGGCGACAAAAGCGGTGAAACGAAAGAGCAGGCCCACGAGGGCATGGTGAAGCGGCCATCGGACAATCTCAAGACCTGCGGCCAATGCCACGGAAAGATCGCCGCCGCCTATGGGAAATCTCTTCATTACACAACGATCGGCCAGCGGCAGGGGGTCATGGCAAGGTTTTCCAAGGCGGAACTCAAGATCTTCGACAAGCGCGTCTTCGAACAATCCTGCCGGAGCTGCCACGCCTCCTGCGGTGGATGTCATGTGAAATCACCACCGGTATCCGGGATCAGCCTCGGCCTGATCCAGGGGCATAAATTTGTCAGGAAGGATGAAGGCAAGACCTGCGCCTTCTGCCATGGCGGACGTGTCTATCCGGAATATGTGGGCGAATACGGCGGGGCAACGGATGTCCACTACCAGAAAGGAATGATGTGCCTTGACTGCCACAAGAAACGGGAATTCCACGGCGACGGAAAGAAATATCTCACCAAGCAGGCGGTGAAAGACCGTCCCGCCTGCACGAACTGCCACAAGACGATCAACTCGAAGACACTGCTGACAAAGAAGGCCCACAGCGTTCACCGGGGCAAGGTGAGCTGCTACGGCTGCCACTCGGGCGGCCAGTATCGGAACTGCTATGATTGCCATGAAGGGACGGGTGCTAAGGCGGAGCCAGGTTTCATCCTGGGGAAAAATCCCCGGAACACGAAGGAGGTCACTACACTGCGTGTTATCCCGACTGTCCGGAATTCCTTTGAGAAGGTGGGAATCCGCATGGAGAAATTCGATGCCCTCCCCAATTACTGGAATTCGCCGGTCCACAATATCCGGAAGCGTACGGACCGGACTCGCTCCTGCGATTCATGTCATACGGATCGCACCGGGTTCCTGACGTGGGAAACCCTCCTGAAAGGAGGAGCCAAGGCGAATGAACGGCTGATCCACACTCCAAAACCCATAACCCGATAAACGGTATTACAATGATCAAACGGGGTAAGGTATCCCGGCAAATTCCCACTCCTGTTAAATACAAAAGTCTGAAGGAAAGAGGCGGTCATGGATGCAGTTCGAGGAATGGCATATGCGATCCTGATTGCCGTGCTGGCAATCGCTGTTCAGATTACCTGGGAGAGTCGCGTCCTGGGAGCAGGCAGTCACGTGGATGTCTGGTTGCGCAATGAAAACGGCGCGAAGATCACCCCCTCGGATAACGAAACCGATCCTTACAGCCCGCGAAAAACATGCGGGGCCTGCCACAGCTATGCAACGATCAGCAAAGGGAACCACTTTCAGGGAAAATCTTCAGAGCGCAGAAAAGCGGATTCGTCGGCGCTGCCGGCCGCTCTGTATCCGGATAACAGAAGCCGTTTTCAGAAAGGCAGCGCCGGGGAGGCGGACTGCCTTGTCTGCCATATGACGGGCTATCGCCTCGATCAGCGCAACAGGAGCATCCGGGCGGGGCGGGAGCTTACGGCGCCAACGACTGGAGCGAATCTCGGCGAAATTCAACCGGATCTCAAGTCATCACAGAAGGGCGATCCTGGAAATCTGTCCCGGCGACCCGCAGTTATCTACCGCTGGGGAAGTCCTGTGTTTACCCGGGATGGCAAATTGTCCGGAACCATCATCCGTCCTTCCGTCAGTTCGGCCAGTTGCCTGCAGTGCCACGGTGATGACCAGGCGTTTCATACGGCAACCCTGCACAGGGCGGAATACGACGTTCACGTAAGGGTGGGCCTGCGCTGCACGGACTGCCATGGCCTGGCTGTAAATGTGCCGGGAGGCCGCCTTGCTCACCGGATCGGGCGGGGAAGTTCCGGGCAAAGTGTCGAGAAGACGGGCATGAAGACCTGCACGAGCTGTCATCTGGACGGCCTTTACCGGTATCGTCCCGGACTTCCGGAGTCGGCGCCGAATCCTCTGGTTGTTCATGCAGCGAAATTTCCGAAGGCCTCCTTCCATTTCCGACTCCTTTCCTGTACCGCCTGCCACAGCACGGGGCAGCCGGCCAAAGGCGCGTATCTTATGGATGCATCCACCGGTACGGTCTCCTGGTACACCGCTGACAACATGTCAGCCGCAGACCGGGGCGCTTTTCGGAAGGCGGCGGAAAAGCCCTGGCCGCCCTGGATTGCCATCCAGGGCATGAAGGACGGTTCCGGTGAACGCTACACCGCCGCTGTCCCGCACACGGGCCAGTGGTTTGCCGAAAGAACCGGACGGAATACCTTTCGCGCCTTACCCCCAAATGCAGTTTCCCGAGCATATCAAGCCAGCAGAGGGATCACCTCCGTCGAGGTCAGGGATTCATCCGGCAGGAAGATCCGCCGGGTTACTGTGGCCACGGAAGGGGACATGGAAAAGATGCTGAAGGCTCTCCACCGCCTCGGCTACCGAAAGGCCGTCTTTATGGCGGACAAGGTCTATGAATGGAAGGGCGGGAAGATTGTTTCCTCCGAGCTTCCCTTTGCCAATACCCTGTCTGTTCCCATCTGGCACAATGTGGTTCCCATCGGCAGGAAGCAGACCCTCGGGGCTAAAGACTGCAGGGACTGCCACGACGAGAAGGCGCTGTTCTTCGGGAAATTGAAAGTCCGGAGTGTGGGCCGCTTCCTGAAAGAAGATTATCCGAAACCGAAGGCGCCGAATGCTTCGCCTCAGATGGAGGAATGGGGCATGGAGGAGGTTCCGGCCTATGAATAATCGAATTCACGAGGATGTGCTGATCAATGCTTTGCAGGTAAGGTGGCTGATACCCCTACTCCTTGCTGCAGGACTGTGCCTTCAGGGGAACACAGCGTATGCCGCGGGCTGGAAGATTGTAGATGCCGCGACCCTTTACAGCTGGATGCAGACTGAAGCGGAAAAGGTCACCCTCATCAATGTCATGAGCCGCATCGAATGCCTGGATCATCGGATTCCCGGATCTTTATGCATTGCCTGTGAGGAATTCGACAAACGTCTGTCCGAAGTTCCTCGGGAGGGGAAAGTCATCCTTTACTGCGAAAGTGACGCGTGCATCCGAAGCTGTCAAGCCGGTGATTTGGCCGTGCGCAAAGGGTTCACCAACATCTATGTGCTGAAAGGGGGAATGCCCGCCTGGAAACAGGCGGGATATGCCCTTGAATCCCGTGACCGGATCGCCCGCGTACCCATCCGGTCCGTGAAGGCTCAGGAACTTGAAAACTGGCGGGGTATCCATCAGGACGCACTGATCCTGGACATCCGTTCCGAGGCGGCCTACAGCGAGAGCTTTTTGCCGGGAGCAGTGAACATACCCCTGTATCAGCTTCACAAAAGATACAGGGAACTTCCGGAGCGTCGTCCCATCCTGATTGTGGATGATCAGGGATTTCGGTCCTTTATCGCAGGAAGTTATCTCTTCCATAAAGGGTTTCACGACATAAACCGACTCTTTGGCGGCATGAAGGCGGTAAATGCCATCCAAGGGAAAACAGCAGGGAAAACAGCAGGGAAAACAGGCCAATGAAAAATTCGCGGTTATGTGGAAAAATTCTGGTTCCGGCGTTGACGCTCTTCTTGAGCCTTCTCTATCATACTGCCGATGCAGCCGTTTCGCGGACCTGCCAGGGCTGCCATGATGACCCGAAATTCCAGGCGGCCTTTAACTCTTCGGTCCACGGCAGCAATGGCTGCCGGAGCTGTCACGCCGACATCCGGAACCTGGACCGCCACATGACGGGGCAGGACAAGCCCGCGCCCGTTTCCTGTGCGTCCTGTCACCAGCAGATCGCCGGGGAATACCGCGCCAATTTCCATTACCTTCAGGAGGATTTCCGCTGTGTCGACTGCCATCGGGACATTCATAGCCGGCAGCGGGCAGGCAGGGATATCAAGCGTCGGACCATCGAGCAATGCACGGCCTGTCATTCCAACGAGGAATACGTGGCTTCGGGCCATGCGGAAGCCGTTCTCAAGGGAAATATGGATGCGGCGGATTGCGGCGATTGTCACGGTCTCCACGACACACGGGTTTACCACACGTCCCTGGAGAAGTACCCCGCTGAAGCCAGAAATTTCTATACCCAGAAGTGCAACCGCTGCCACGCAGACAGGGCCATGATGAAGCGCAACAACCTATCTCCGGACATGGTCAGGCTGTACGAAGAGACTTACCACGGCAAGGTCCGCGGTGTCGGCCAGGCCACACTGGTCGCCGGGTGCGCCGACTGCCACCGGACCCACAACATCCTGCCGAAAACAGACCCCCGTTCCAGCATCCATCCCAGCCATCTCGTCGAGAACTGCGGGCGCTGCCATCAGGGATTTCATCCACGATTCGTGGAATACAAGGCCCATCCGGACTATCGGGACAAGGAACGATATCCCGCCCTCTACTGGGCCTTTGTCTTCATGTCCGGCCTCCTGATCTTCACGTTCTCCTTTTTCTGGATCCACACAGCTCTCTGGTGGCGAAAAAGTTATTGGGAAAAGCATGCCCGGGAAAAGAGCGGCCTCCTTTCGGAGGTATGCGAAATAGCTCCGGAAGGCTATCAGCACATCCAACGGTTCTCTTTCCAGGAAAGGTTTCTGCATTTCTTTCTGATTCTGTCCTTTTTCACCCTTGTAACGACGGGTTTCCCCTTGAAATATCATTCCACCGACTGGGCCAGGGCCTTTATCCGCCTGTGGGGAGGCGCTGAATCGGCTGGGCTCTGGCACCGCATCGCCGCGGGGGTCCTGATGCTGATCGTGGCCTATATCTTCATTCTGTCCTGCCGCTTCCTCTTCTCCGGGGGAGAGGGCAAGGGGGGATGGAAAGAACGTCTTTTCGGCCCTGATTCCCTGTTTCCTCGGAAGAAGGACTGGGAAGACATGAAAGGGATGTTCCTGTGGTTCTTCAATAGAGGGCCGAAGCCCCGCTTCGACCGCTGGACCTACTGGGAAAAGTTCGACTTCTGGGCGGTCTTCTGGGGGATGTTTGCCATCGGCGGCTCCGGCCTTCTGCTCTGGAAGCCGGAGTGGTCTTCCTGGATCGTACCCGGGTGGGTTCTGAATGTGGCGACGATCATTCATTCCGAGGAGGCCCTCCTGGCAGCCCTCTTCATCTTTACCGTTCACTTCTTCAATACCCACTTCGTTCCGGACAAGTTCCCCATGGATCGCCTGATTTTCACGGGTACTTACTCCCTGAACGAACTGCAGCGGGAGCGCCCCCTTGAGTATGAGCGTCTCATGGCGGAACAGAGGCTCGATTCTCTGAAGCGGGAGCACCCCAGTATACCGCTGAAACTCATCTCTGCCGTTATCGGTCTGGGAAGCCTCCTTCTGGGGCTGACCCTCACGGCCCTGATCTATTGGGTGATCGTTTCCGGATGAGTGATGGTTTGCTGTATGAACTGCTGATTGATCTGTTCCTCCGGCAATGGAAGCAGAACAACCTGTTCCCTGGATCTGCCTGGTTTCGATGGGAAGCCTTGCCGACAGATCGGGGCGCTGAAGCATAAGCGGGAATGGCCACAGGAATGCATTTTGCTGACGGAGCGATAAGCGGGAATTAGCGAAGGGTGCATTCCAGGAAAACCAGGACAAGTTGAAATGTGAAAGGGGGAAAAAAATAATAAACGGCGTATTGAACAAAGGATCAACGGATTGAGAAAAGGCGCTCAGGCCAACAGTAAACCGGTGTACAGACCAAATACCTGTAAGCATTAAGGAGGTTGCCATGAAAAAGATTAAATATTTTTCACTTCTCTTGATTGTTTTCCTTTTCTTGCCCCTGGCGGCGATTGCCCAGGAGTTTTCTCCGGTCGTGTCGACCGATTGGCTCCAGCAGAATCTTGATAATCCAAAAGTAATCATCGTGGATATCCGGAAAGTTGAAGACTATCGGGCAGGCCACATTCCCGGCGCAATCAGCATGTTCTATGGGACCTGGGCGATAAAAAAGGGTGAATTGGACAACCAGCTTCCGGAGGATGATGAACTCATCGATTTATTGAGTTCCGCGGGCATCAGTCCTGACTCGATTGTTGTTGTAGCCGGTGCTACGGAATCAGGTCCCGACCGGGTCAACACAACCCGGGTTGCCTGGACGCTGAAATACGCTGGGGTTAAAACCGTCGGCATCCTCGACGGGGGGCATACCAAGTGGATGGTAAGGGAAAAACGGGCCGTGTCAACGGAGGCCGTAAAGCCGAAGGCAAAGCCCTACCGCGGGAAATTTGACAAGAATCTTCTGGCTAAAAAAGACTATGTCATGAGTCAACTGGGGAAAGCCTTGATTGTGGATGTCCGGGAGCCGGAATTTTTCAGCGGCACAAACAAGCTTCCCTTTGTCGCAAAGGCGGGCAGAATCGCAGGGGCGGTCAATCTCCCGACAGCACAAGTGTTCGAGAAGTATCCGCCGGGTGAACATCTTGAAACCTGCTGCTATACCTTGAAAGACAAGGCGCAATTGAAAAATATGGCTTCCGGCGTTGTGGGCAGCGATCTATCCCGGGAGATCATCGTTTACTGTGATTCGGGACGGGTAGCCAGCATGTGGTGGTTCATTCTGCATGATGTCCTCGGATACACAAATGTCAGGAATTACGACGGCTCCATGCAGGAATGGTCAAAAGACCCGAACGCGAAGATGGAACCGTGATTGTATTCTCGCGTCGAGGGTTTCAGAGGGCAGGACACATGTACTATAAAATGTGAATGGGAATGCGGCAAAGGCGCTCAAGGTAAGAAGGGCGATTGATAAGGATTGAAAGGGGATGGGTGTATCGAGCGATGCATCCATCCCTTTTTTACATCGGTCGCCCGGGAAGCACGCACACCGGATCTCCGACGGATTTCAACCTGGGCGTTCTTGGACTGTCTATCCTGAAAACTCCCGGTTTCCCGCCAGCCAGGCAAAGATGTTGTTCGGCTTCACATATGATCTTGTTGGAGTTTTTGTAGACATTCCGCAGCCGATGCGCTTCATATGATGACCATATCGGGTTCCAGGGGATGACCCGTATCTGCCCGGCTTCGTTGCAGGCCGCTCGATAGGAAGTGATGACGATTTCTCCGGTGTGAATACACCGGTCAGAGGCTGGCGAAGTACTCCTTGCGGCAGGCGTTTTCGATGTCCAGGAGGGAGGCAAAGGCGTCGTTGAAATCGGTTTTCCCGACGGTGAAGACGCCGTGGCCGTAAACGATGGCGCCCCGGTGTTCGGCCAGGGCCGGGGGGACGGTATGACAGAGGCCGTATGGGCCTGTACCTACCTCGCCGGATACAATGGGGACGCCGGCCGCCTGCCGCTGACGGGGGCAGCGGAGATGACATTGTCCCCGCAGCACGCAATTTTTCTCGTTGCAGGCCAGGGAAAGGATGACGGAGAATTTCGGATGGCCGTGCAGGACGGTTCGGTGGGTTCCCGCAGTTACGATCGCCCGGTGGGCGCTCAACTCGCTGGAGGCGGTGATGCCGACGCAGGAGGAGCCGTCCATGGGCACGGGATCGATGCAGCCCCGCAGCTCGTCCAGGGAACTGCCTGTCTGGCTGATATAGAGGATATCTTTGAAAAGACAGGAGATATTCCCGAAATAGGAATCGACCAGCCGGCAGTCCACTGTGGCCTTGCCCGCTTCTTCCATGGCGCTCAGGACGGTCGCTTCATCCCGGAAAGGACCATGCGTCAAGGAAAAATCCAGCCGGGCGGGGGAGCCGAGGTAATCCACAACCTGCTGAAAAACAGCCTTCTGCTCCGGGTTTGCAGAGCCGTTCCGGACATCCCGGAGGTAATCGGCGAAAAACTTGACGAAACAGGCAAAGCAGGCGGAGCTGAACGTCACGAAGGCCTGTTCGGGGCTTACCGTTCCATAGGTGATAATTCCCCGGCCGGGCACGATGGCGCATTTCCGGTTTTTCAGGGCTCGGATGATTTCCGCTGGCGCAAGGGACGTGACCACAGGCAGTTCGTGGAGGAATGTCCGGGTTTCCGTGTCCTGTGGGTGGATGGTTCCCGGAGACGTCCGGGCCAGGAAATCCACGAGAGTGCGGTAGGGTTCGGCAGGGGGCGCAAAAAGGAGCGTCGAAATGTGCAGCCCCGCGAAAATTTCCTCCAGAATCGCCTGGTTTTTATCGTCCCGATTCCAGATCAGTTCGGCATCCCGGGCCCCCATCAAGGGAACGCCCGCTTCGGCCAGTCCGGAGCGGACCAGCTTGTCCACATATTTTCGGATCAGTCGCTCCATGCAGTCCTCATCCTTCTCTGCACCCGTCCCAATCGATTGCCAGCTCCGCTGCTTTTTCTCGAGTCGGCCGTCCCTCTTCATTCAGACCGCGGATGCGCCGGTATGCCGCCCGCGCCTTTAAAAATTCGTTCCGATCCAGGGGCGGAATCTCCAGATGGCCGTCTCCCGTGCCCGGCGACTCAAAAAAACGGGCGGGCAGGTCGTCGTCGGTTCCGCGGAAGCCGTTGCGGTCGTTCATGATCCGTTCCGAATAATCGATCCGTTCCCCCGCTGTCAACAGGTCATCAGCCGAGGATTCGACGCCCGTCACAGCGGTGTAGATCCGGGCGTATTCCTCCAGGGAAGCAGCGAAAAAAACAAACTTGCAGGCGGTAAGGGAATCGACAACGGCAAAAAGATCTTCCGCCCCTTTGATGATCCGGGCCTTGCCGCTGAAGGTAAAACGGTCCGTCGCCACAGGTTTTCGCAGGATCTCATGGCTGATGGGATAAGCCCGGAGGTGGCAGCCCCCCCGCGTCGACGTGGCATATGCCAGGGCCATTCCGTAAGCTCCCCGGGGATCGTAGCCCGGCAGTTCCAGGTTCTTCACCGTCATGGCCGTCTCCGGCCGTCCGCATGCCCGCGCATAGACGGCGGCTCCCTGTCCCAGGGCCTGTCCGATGCCTCGTCCGGCTCCGATATCCATGAGAAGAGAGAGAATCTCCGAAGGTTCCAGGGGCCTTCCCTGGATTTCCTCATGGCAGGCCAGTGTCGCCGCCGCCGAAATGGTGTCCATGCCCAGGTCGTTGCACAGCCGGTTGGCCTCCATCACCGTTTCCAGATTGGTATTTCCCACGAGAGCGCTGAAGTGGGAAAGGGTTTCGAATTCGGGAAGGCTTCGGCCATCAGCCGTGATCTTCTTGCAGAGGATGGAACAGCCCCGGCAACCCGTCCGGCGGGGGGCATAACGTTGGCGGAAGGCGTGTGCGTTCATGCGCCGGGCTGCGTCAAAGCGGGTGCGGCGGAAATTGTCCGTCGGCATCATCCGGCGGGCGTCAAGAAGGTCGTAAAGCGCCGCCGTCCCGTATTGTCCGAGTCCCAGTTCCCCGAGGAGAACCGGTGAAGCCGCCATCAGGCGACGGACGTCTTCTTTTGCCTTTTTCAGAGCCTCGGGGCTGGCGATACGGATTTTGCCTGAACCCCGGACGGTCAGGTATTTCAGATTCCGGGCGGCAAAATGCAGCCCCAGGCCAGCTCGACCTGCGGCGTAGTGACCGTCCACGACGATGTCGGCAAAACGAACTCCCGCCTCCGCCGCGGGACCCGCCAGGGCGACCGCTCCTTTCTCTTTCAGACGGGTATACGCCCCGGATGTCCCCGCGCCGGCCAGGGCTGCGGCATCCACAAGAGTCACCTGATCATCGGCAATTTCGATCCCACAGAGGGTCTTTGCCCGGCCGGTGATGATCAGGCCGTCCCACCCCGCCTTTTTCAGCGCGGTTCCCAGCGATCCGCCGACGGAGGCGTCTCCTGCCGTGCCGGTCAGCGGGGAGCGGGACATGATGGTCATCCGGCCGGAAGTCGGAGATGTCGCGCCGACCAGAGGGCCGGTAAAGAAAAGCAGGGGCATTTCCGGATGATCCCAGGACCGCGTCACCTTATCCCGGAGATAATAACCTGCCAGCCCACGGCCGCCGATCCACCGGGCATAAATCTCCCGTTCCGGACGCTTCGCTTCCGTCCGGCCGGAAGACAGATCGATTTTCAGGATTTTTCCACACCAGCCGTTCATTGCCGTTTCTTGATATGAGTTCGTTTCTTTTGTGCCGTGTCTGATCCCTTAGATAAGGATAAGATCAGTTCCCCCTTTAAGGCGCCGCCGGGATGCTTCACGTAAACGAACAGGGCGTCCGGCGCAATGAGGATTTCCTTATCCAGGCGGTTGCCGCGGTACGGGGTTGAACAACATTGAGCGCGATTATTGTAAGCCGATATGATCATCATACTTGTTCGGAATTATCAATTTACTTTTACTGCAAGGGCATTCTCATCCGAGCCATCCGCAGGCAAACCGGCGGAACGGATTGCCATGGGATCTATTTTTCGGGACCGCTTTTCATTGACATGCACTCCGAGTTTGCCTATAGTCCCTGCCCGGAAAAGGAGGGAGAATCAAATCACGCGCAAAGGAGGTTTCATCATGTCGGACAATTTAGCGAATCCTGCACCATTGGGTCTCATGGGCTTCGGAATGACAACAGTTCTTTTAAACCTGCACAATGCCGGGCTGTTCGAGTTAGGCGCCGGAATCCTGGCCATGGGCATCTTTTATGGCGGCCTGGCCCAGGTCATCGCTGGGATTATGGAGTTCAAGAAGGGCAATACCTTCGGTACGACGGCTTTCACTTCCTACGGTCTTTTCTGGCTCACCCTGGTATTTCTCGTCTACTTCAACGGACAACTCGGCATGACCAAAAATAGTGAGGCCTTTATGACCGCCTATCTGTTCATGTGGGGGCTGTTTACCTTTTTCATGTGGATCGGAACCTGGAAGGCCACCCGTGTGCTTCAGGCGGTTTTTTTAACCCTGACCATACTTTTCTGGATGCTGGCCGCCCGGGATGGCTTCGGATGGAAAGGGGCATGGGCTGTTCTTACGGGATGGGAAGGGGTCTTCTGCGGCTCCCTGGCCATTTACTGCGCCATGGCCCAGGTGCTCAATGAAAGCTTCGGACGGACCGTGCTTCCCCTCGGCGCGAAGTAATTCCTGCGGATTATCTTTTTCTGATATTTCCTCTTGTCATAGAGAAATCATGGTAATAAAGTAGTATAAAATGAAAAGAAGCGCTTTCGGCAGCCATGTTGGAAGCGCTGTTATTATTGAGGAAATGTTCTGTGCTTGCCCTGATCACCATTTTTTTTTCATCCTTTGTGATTGCCCTTTCCGGGGCGATGATGCCGGGGCCGATGCTCACGGCCACGATAAGTGAAAGTTCCCGGCGAGGGATCTGGACAGGACCTTTATTGGTGACCGGTCATGGACTTCTGGAACTGGCCCTTCTGGTGGCATTGATGATCGGACTGGCCCCTCTTCTCCTCAAAGACAATGTTTTTACGGTCATTGCCCTTGCCGGATCCGTCATTCTTTTCTGGATGGCCTGGGGCATCTTCAGATCGCTGCCTTCTCTACGGCTGGAATGGCAGGATAGCGGAGAGCAGCATGGACGGCTGGTGTTTTACGGCGTTCTCCTGAGTCTTGCCAATCCCTACTGGTATATCTGGTGGGCCACCATTGGTCTGGGGTATATCGCGCAATGCCGGACATCCGGCGCGGCCGGCATTGCCGTTTTTTTCATCGGTCACATTCTGGGGGATATGGCGTTTTACGGCCTCGTTTCGACGACCGTGGCCAAAGGCCGTTCTTTTCTCAGTGAGCGACTCTATCGAAGGGTGCTCGGCGGCTGCGCCTGTCTTCTTGTCGGCTTCGCCTTTCTTTTCGCCTTTGCCGGCCTGCGGAAAATCATGTCCTGACGACCGACCGCAGGCGGAGATCCTTACGTGACGTCTCATTAATAGAGGAGGTGTGCATATGATGGGCAATATTTCTTGGAAAAACGGCAAACGCTTCTTTTCCCCGCGAAAAGCCTTTCTGTTGGGAATGGCCGGTCAGGCTCTGATTTTTTTCCTGCTGTCCTGCACTACAGTTCCCCTTACCGGAAGAAGCAGTCTGAGCCTGGTCCCCGATTCAGAACTGGTGACAATGAGTTATCAGCAATATAACGATGTCCTGAAGAAGGCGACGCTTTCCCGGGATGCGGACAAGGTGCAGATGGTCAAGCGGGTCGGCGGAAGAATTGCCGCTGCCGCGGAATCCTTTTTGAGAGAATCAGGCGCGGGGGCGGAAGTCGCGCAGTACAAATGGGAGTTCAACCTGATTGAAGACGACAAGACGGTTAATGCCTGGTGCATGCCCGGCGGCAAAGTGGCTGTGTATACGGGGATTCTTCCCATTACCCGGGATGAAACGGGGTTGGCCGTCGTGGTGGGGCATGAGGTGGCCCATGCCATAGCAAGACACGGGAACGAAAGGATGAGCCAGGCCCTTCTCGTTCAGTTCGGGGGGATCGGTTTGTCTGCGGCCCTGGCCAGTCAGGCTGCGGCAACGCAGGAGCTTTTTCTCCAACTCTACGGAGTCGGCGCGAACGTCGGTTACATGCTGCCTTACAGCCGCCTCCACGAAAACGAAGCGGACCGGATCGGTCTGGTTCTCATGGCCAAGGCCGGTTACGACCCAAGGGCCGCTGTAGGGCTCTGGCAGAGGATGAGTGCCCAGGGCAGTGGGCGCACTCTGGAATTTTTATCCACCCACCCGGCTCCGACAACCCGGATTGCGAATATCGAATCTCTCATTCCCGAAGCGATGCGCTATTATCAGAAACCCCGGTAGCCGGGATAACTTCTGCCGCCGGTTGTTCATCCTGGTGGGCGAGTCGCAGGGCCTTGAGGATCTGCGGAACTCCAATGGCCGGTGTCACGAAATTGAGAATGTATTTAAATTGGAAGAAATCTTTGTTTAATCATCAGAAACAGCATCGCTGATGTCCACATGAAATAACAAAATACAAAATCCCCGGATTGTGGAATCCGGGGATTTTAGCGGAATCAGAATAAAATCTTCACCCTGTCTTTTCTTCTTTATTTGCCGGCAAGCTGTTTGTAGATCGCGATTCTTTCTTTCGCTTCTTCTTCAGCCAGCTTATACAATTTATCAGCGACATCGGGGAACATTCTCTTCAGGCTTGAATAGCGGACTTCACCGTTGATAAACTCCTGGAAGTCTCCCTTGATTTCGCCGGAATCCAGCTGGAACGGATTTTTGCCTTCGGCGGCGAGAAGCGGGTTATAACGGTATAACGGCCAGTAACCGGCTTCCACCGCTCTTTTCTCTTCCTCCTGACTTTTCCCCATATCGATGCCATGATTGATGCAGGGCGAATAGGCGATAATCAACGAGGTTCCGGGATAGCTTTCCGCTTCGGTAACGGCTTTAAGGAACTGGGTCTTGCTGGCTCCCATGGCCACCGAAGCGACGTACACATACCGGTAAACCATAGCCATGCGGCCGAGATCCTTTTTCCCGATAGGCTTGCCTTTTGCCGCGAATTTTGCGACTGCGCCGGTAGGTGTGGACTTGGAAGCCTGGCCGCCGGTATTGGAATAGACTTCGGTATCCAGGACAAGGATGTTCAGATCGTGATTCTGCGCCATCACGTGGTCCAGTCCGCCGTATCCAATGTCGTAGGCCCAGCCGTCTCCGCCGATCGCCCAGATCGATTTCTTCACGATCATATCTTTTAATTTGAGAATATTGATGAGGTTATCCTTTTGCGGGCCGACGGATTTCAATATCTCATTGGAAAGCGCCTCTTCAATCTGATCTCTCAGTTCCTTCGTCTTGCCGGGATCGTTCATTCCCGCCAGCCATGCTTCAAAAAGATTTTTAAGGCCTTCCGAAATGCCCTGCTGGATAGCGTCCCTCATGAAGGAAGCCAGTTTGTCGCGTCTCTTGGCAACTCCCATTTCTACGCCCAGGGTAAATTCCGCGTTGTCTTCGAAGAGGGAATTGGCCCATGCCGGTCCATGTCCCTTCGGATTGACGGTGTAGGGGCAAACCGGGGCGGATCCGCCATAGATCGAAGAACATCCCGTTGCATTGCCGATGATCATCCTGTCGCCGAAGAGCTGTGTAATCACCTTGATGTACGGCGTCTCGCCGCATCCGGGGCAGGCTCCCGAGAATTCGAACAGCGGCTGGCAGAACTGGCTGCCTTTTACCGTAGTTTTAGACATGAGATTGTCCCGGATCGGGACTGTCAATGAAAATTTGTGATTAGGAATCTGCTTATCGTCCTGGCTGCACAGATATCTCATGACCAGCGCCTTTTCCTTTGACGGGCATATATCCGCGCAGTTGCCGCAGCCGACGCAGTCCAGCGGGCTGACCTGAATCCTGAATCTAAGCCCTTTGAGCTCTTTTCCCTGCGCTTCCAGCGTTGTAAAGTAATCCGGAGCTTCCTTGAGCTCTTCTTCCGTCACGAGCACTGGTCTGATCGATGCGTGCGGGCAGACAAAGGAACATTGATTGCACTGGATGCAGTTTTCAGGGATCCATTCCGGCACATGGATGGCAACCCCTCGTTTTTCATACTGCGAGGTCGCTGTCGGGAAAATGCCGTCCGGAGGAAGCGCGCTCACCGGCACTTGATCCCCCTTCTGCAGGATCATGGGGTTCATGACCTTGGTCACGAATTCGGAAACATTCTCATATGCATATTCACTGCGGGCGGACTTTGCCCATGCTTCCGGCACTTCGATGACCTTGATGGCGTCCAGTGCCTTGTCCACCGCAGCGATGTTCATGTTGACGATCTTGTCACCTTTTTTCCCGTATGTTTTTCTGATGGCGTCCTTGAGGAAGTTGATCGCCTCATTCGGCGGGATCACGTTTGCTATCTTGAAGAATGCTGCCTGCATGATCATGTTGATTCTTCCGCCGAGGCCAACCCGATCCGCAATCGTAACCGCGTCAATATTGTAAAATTTCAGGTGTTTTTCCGCGATGATTCTTCGCAGGCTGCTGGGAAGTTCCGTTTCCATCTGCTCGACTGTCCAAGGGGAGTTCAACAGGAAAATACCGCCGTCGACGATGCCTTCGAGCAGGTCGAACTGATGGACGTACGCCGGGACATGGCAGGCGATTAAATCGGCGTGTTTGATCAGATAATGAGAGAGAATTCTATTGGGGGAAAAGCGGACATGGGAAACTGTAACGCCGCCTGATTTCTTTGCATCATAGGCGAAGTAAGCCTGCGTGTACAGGTCGGTATTTTCGCCGATGATTTTGATCGCTTCCTTGTTTGCGCCGACGGTCCCGTCTGCGCCGATGCCCCAGAATTTGCACGATGATGTACCTGGAGGAGATGCGGAAAATTCTTCGCCCACTTCAAGGGACGAGTTGCTGACATCGTCATTGATGCCGACCGTGAAAGATCGCTTGGGTTCCCATTGCTCCAGATTGTCGTAAACTGCCTTCACCATGGCCGGGGTGAAATCTTTACTGCCGAGTCCGTATCTTCCGCCCACGACCATCTGTCCGAATCCCCCTTCGTTAATGGCCGTGCTGACATCCTGGTAAAGGGGTTCCCCGATGGTCAGCGGCGTTTTCACTCTGTCCAGCACGGCTATTTTCTTTGCGGATCGCGGCAGGACTTTGAAAAAGTGTTCCCTGGAGAAGGGAAGGTAGAGCCGCACCTTGATCAGGCCGAGACGGGCTCCTCTCGCGTTCAGATAATCGATGGTTCCTTCAATGACATCGCAGCTCGACCCCATGGAAACGATGATCTTGTCGGCTTCGGGATGGCCCACGTAATCAAAGAGATGGTACGGTCTTCCGGTCAGCTCGCCGACTTTTTTCATTTCTTCTTCCACAATCGCCGGCACTCGTGCGTAATACGGCGAGCAGGCTTCGCGGTTCTGAAAGTAAATATCGGAAATCTGTGATGTGCCGCGCATCTGCGGATGTTCCGGGTTCATGGATCTTGCCCGGAAGCGCTCAATCGCGTACCAGTCCACGAGTTTGGCCATATCGGTGTAATTGATCAATTCCACCTTTTGAATGACCATCGAGGTTCTGAATCCGTCAAAGCAATGAATAAAAGGAAGGCTGGCCTTTATGCTCGCCAGATGGGATACCAGTCCGAGGTCCATGACCTCCTGAGGGGAAGCCGACGCGAGCTGGCAAAATCCGGTCTGCCGAACCGCGTTAATATCGGAATGATCCCCGAAAATGCACAGGGCGTGGCCGGCGACGGACCTTGCTGCGATATGAAAGACCGCCGGCATCAGCTCGCCCGCAATCTTGTACATGTCCGGTTTCATCAACAGAAGCCCCTGAGACGCGGTGAAGGTAGTGGCAAGCGTTCCCGCAGCAAGCGCCCCATGGACTGCCGCCGCCGCTCCGGCTTCTGACTGCATTTCTATTAAATCAAGGACCTGGCCAAAAATATTCTTTTTCCCACGCGCGGCCCACTCGCTGCAATATTCCCCGATGGTACTCGACGGTGTAATCGGGTATATCGCCGCGACCTCACTCATCGCATAAGCGACGTGAGCCGCTATTTCATTTCCTTCCAGTGTCTTATTGTATCCAGCCATTATTTTCTCCTTTTAAAATAAATCGAACAACAGGTTGAAGGCTTCATCCTATGCCCGTAACAAACACTTACGGCTGCGCAAGAAACAGCCGGGGGATTAGCAATACGGCATCCATTGGCAGAGTAATGGATGAGCGTTTGGAATAGTCCTGTCTTCATTGTGCGTCTTGAAAAATTGGATTTCATGTAAAAATATTGCATCGATCCGTTCTTTGACAATAGATTATAATTGCTGATGAGAAAGTTATTTCAGCTATGATCCTCTCTGCGGCTCGTTTCACCTCCTTAAAGGCTTGTCTCAGACTGTTTTCATGGATATTCATTTCGTGAATCAGAGCCGTGTGCCCATCTGAAATGAACACATCCACTGCGGTCCCTTCCATCGTCTGTCTTCACTGAAGACCCGGGAGATTGCCCATGCCGTCCTGAGCTTGGCCCGCTTCCGGGCTTTTCTGAACCAGGGTCCTTTTTTGTCCGGATAAGAGGCATCTTTTCTTTCATGATGATGGTGGCCATTCAGCTCATGCCGGGAGGATATCCAGTTGCGAGAGGCTTGACAGAAGAGAACCTGTTTCTGTGGATTGGCGATTTTTAACCCGAAAAACCAGAAGATAGAGCTTTCGTCCTGCATCCCTGAAACCTCAGCAGCCGTCCCTTTGGTTTTGGTCAGTTCCATTCCTGAGCAAATCATAAATCAGATTGAGGTCTTCCGGGAACAAAGGATTGAACATATGAAGTTATCCCAGTGGCGTGTGTAATTTAGAATGATAAATTTAAAGCATATTTTTTTGACAAAAACAACCTGAAATCCAAAGTATCCTTATGTTTTCAGAGAGCAGAATTCCTGTGTATACGGGTTACAGGCGCATTTTTCAGGGTGAACCCATAGTAAAGAGAAAGAGCAGCCGGAGATCTTCCAGCCCGTTATTCATCCAGACGATGGAGCCCGGCCTGGCGTGCAGCCTCCTCTGCGGCGGTCAGTTCCGCCGCCGTAATCCGCCGGTTGATCCGTTGATCACGAGAGGCCAGGCCGCAGGGCCGGTACTGACCCATGATATTGACATAGGTGTGAGGGGAAATTTCCCGTGCGAGGAAGGTCATGACCTCGCGGGAGCCGGCGATATCTTCGGGCATGACCAGATGGCGAACGAGCAATCCCCGGACGGCCAGTCCCTTTTCGTTCATCTGGAGATCGCCGACCTGGCGGTGCATCTCCAGCAGGGCTTCTTTCGCCCTTTCCCTGTAATCCTTGATATGACAGAAGCGTTCCGCCCACTGGTTATCCCAGAACTTGAAGTCCGGCATGTAGATATCGACAACTCCGTCAAGCGGCTTCAGCGCTTCCATGCTTTCGTAACCGCCGCAGTTGTAGACCAGCGGGACGTTCAGCCCCATTTCAATTGCGGGGGGGAGGGCCTGCAGGATCTGCGGAACCACATGGGTCGGGGTCACGAAGTTGATGTTGTGGCAACCCTGTTTTTGGAGGCGGAGCATGATGGCAGCCAGTTCGGATGGTTCCACGGCCAGTCCGACGACGTGATGGCTGATTTCGAAGTTCTGGCAGAAGGAGCAAAGGAGATTGCAGGAACTGAAAAAAATCGTGCCGGAGCCGTACGACCCCACCAGAGGCGCCTCTTCGCCGAAATGGGGGGAATAGCTGGCAACAACGGCCTTGTCCCCCGTTCTGCAGACCCCCGTTTTACCGGCCAGCCGGTCGACGCGGCAGTTGCGCGGGCAGAGCCGGCAGGCGGGCGAAATCAGGGCAAGCGCCCGGTCAATCCGTTCCTGCAGTTTCCCTTCCCGATAGAGACGAAGACAGGATGGTTCATTCATTCACATAAACCCTTTCCAATCATCCATTGCAGACCGGAGGATCACTTTGAAATGAGGAGCATTTGAATGCGCCGGACGGCGGGAAATCCTGCCTGCATTTATCAGTTATTATTAACACAATTAAGATGCAGAGACAAAGAAGAAAGGGAATTCCGTGTGGGCGCAATCCCGGGATCGGCATGCCCAGCCTGCCAGACAGGCACACGATTTCCGGCGGACGATGTCCACCTGTATTGAAGATCGAGGGTACGCGATGCATTGGGGATCTCGCCAATTGGAGCGTCTGTTTTATAGCCGATTGATTTGAAGACGGACTTTGCAGATTGACGCTCTTTCTTTTTATACGCTATGCGATTTTCCCGGCGCCCTCGGCATGAAGCGCCTCCCGTTCAAACCGGTTGTCCCGGTAGGGATCCCTGCCCCGCAAGCGGGCAACCGCGCCGGCCAGAAGATACAGAGGCGGGAAGAGAGGTCCCCAGCGTTCGTACTGCCGAACATGAACCTGTTCGTGGATGCGGCACCGTTTAAGGCTTTCATGGTTCCGGCCGATAATGACATGCCCGAGAGTCAGGGCTTCTATTGTGCTATTCGGGCGGCGGCGGGACAACAGAAAAGGCAGTATGCCTCCTTCAATTTCGATGACGCCACCGGTAATCGAGGCGGCGCCGCCGGAAAAGATGACAAGCGGAATCAGCAGAATGCCGATGCAGGATACCGGAAGAACCCAGCAGTATTTGAAAAATAAACCCAATGCCTTCATGTTTCCCTCTCGTTTCTCAATGTGCCCGGGCAGCTTCTTCTTTAATGATTCCCGTATCGGCCTGTCCAGTTTGTTCCATTCCCTCCGATGACTTTGCCGGGAGATAATCTATAATTTTCTCTCTAAAAATAAAACCGGAATTGTATATTAAATATAGGTTTTTCATGATGGCTGTCAAGGTAGGAACTCTGTGAAATCTGCCGCACAGGTCAAGCGTTTTCAAAGCCCCAGCCAGAGGGCAAGACGGTAGGCGGCCATGCCTCCCAGATAGGAAATAACCAGGGTCAGAAGGAGGGAGAGGATGAACCAGCGCCGGTCTTTCATTTCCTGTTTCATTACCGCCACCGTGGCCGCGCAGGGAATAAAAAGCATCAGGACGACCAGAAAGGACAGGCCCGACGCGGAACTGACCACCGAAGGCAGGAGGCTGACCAGACCTTCATCCCCCACGCCGTAAAGAACTCCCAGGGTGGCGATGGCGTTTTCCTTTGCCACGATACTGGTTAACAGCGCCGTTACCATTTTCCAGTCCAGGCCAAGGGGGACGCCCAGCGGTTCAAGGAATTTCCCTGCTTTGGCCAGGAGGCTGCTTTCCACGCGGCCTTCCGGCCAATAGGACAGCAGCCAGACGACGACGGAAACGAGGACGATCACCGTCCCCGCTTTTTTGACAAAGGCAAGGGAACGGCTCCAGATGACCATGCCGATGGTTCGAAGATTGGGCTTGTGATAAAGGGGCAGTTCCATGATGAACGGGGTTTGTTCGTCTTTCAGGAAAAGCGCGGAGGCTGCCATCCCGACGATGCCCAGGACGAGAATGTTCAAGGTAAGCAGAGACCAGGAAACGAGGGTCGCCGCATGACCGAAGAGCGCCGCGGTCATGAAGGTGAGAACGGCGAGACGGGCGGTGCAGGGGACGAAGGGAATCAGCAGCAGGGTGAGCAGCCGGGCCTTTCGAGACTCCAGTATCCGGGCGCCCATGATCGCCGGGACATTGCATCCGAACCCCAGGCAGAGTGGCATGAAGCTCTTTCCATGCAAACCGATGAGATGCATGAAGCGGTCCATGACAAAGGCCGCCCGGGCCATGTAGCCTACGTCTTCAAGCAGAGCCAGGACGGCGAAAAAGATGACCAGGATAGGCAGAAAGGTCAGCACGGAACCAGCCCCTCCAATGACGCCGTCAATGACAATGCCTCTCAGCCAGGGCGGAGAGGATGCAAAAAAAGGTTCCAGAGAACGGCCGAGCCAGCCGACTCCGTCTTCCAGAATCATCTGCAGCGGAAAGCCGACATTATAGGTCAGCAGGAAGATCAGCGCGAACACCCCGAGCAGGATCGGCATCCCCCAGAGGGGCCGGGTCAGGACATGATCGATCCGGTCGGTCAAAAGAACCTCATCCATCCGCTTTCGGGAAACCGCTTTTTCCGTGATCGCCTTAATCCAGGCATAACGGCCGTTGACCACGGCATGCAGGGCGTCTTCGTGTTCGATCAGCAACGCATTGATCCGGTCCCGGACGGTGGTCGGCACCCGCTCTTCCACAATTCTGGTGATTTCCCCATCCCCTTCCATCAGTTTGATGGCCACCCAGTCTGAGGGGTAGGAATCCAGAGGGACGTGCTCATGAATCAGGTTCAGCAGTTCGCAGAAGACCTCCTCATGATCGGGACTGACTCCGGGAATGACTGGGTGATAGGCTTCTTCGCCGTCAACCGTGGCGATAACCCGGGAGACCAGATCCTGAATCCCGGTGTTTTTGGTGGCAATCATCGGAACCACGGGAATGCCGAGAGACTTGCGGAGCTGTGTCATGTTGATCCGTATCCCAGCGGATTCAGCGACATCCAGCATGTTGACAGCTACGACTACGGGGGGGCCCAGCAGAAGCAGTTCAGAAAGGAGATAGAGGCTTCGCTCCAGGGAAGCGGCATTGATAAGAAGTGCGATCACATCGGGGCGGCATTGAAGAATGAAATCCCGGGCAACGCGCTCTTCCTCGGAAAAAGCGGAGAGACTGTAGGTTCCGGGGAGGTCGACAATATGCATCTCCGTGTTGTCAGCGATATGGACGCCTTCCTTCTTCTCCACTGTTTTTCCAGGCCAGTTGCCTACATGTTGGGAAAGCCCCGTCAGGATGTTGAAGATTGTGGATTTTCCCACATTGGGCTGACCCGCGAGGGCGACCAGTATCCGGCGCTGCTCGGCGACGGGGGCTTCTTCCTCCCGGGGAGAACTGCTCCTGACCACGCTGATATGGCCGACCTCGGACCATCCGAGGGCGATGCGGGCGTCACCCGCTTCCACAATAAACCGTCCGCCGGCACTCTGAAGGATGCGGATCCGCGCGTTCTGGCTGATCCCCATACTGGCCAGCCTGCTGATCAGACCTCTTCCTCCCTTTACGGAACGGACAATCCCCTCTTCCCCTTCTTTCAGCAGGGACAGGGGAATCAACTCTTCATTCACCCATCAGCTCCTTTTCAATATTGATAAATCGTGCAAGGCTATCACGTCTTTATGTGGATTTAAAGTCAAGATTTATCAGAGGATGTCACAGATTCAAGCGCGAACCGTTTTTGCGCAGCCAGCCTCTCCGCTCCCGGTGATCGGGAATCACAGCGGCGACGCGTTTCCAGAATTCCACGGAGTGGTTCTTTTCGACGATATGCTGAAGTTCATGAACGATTACATAATCGATGACCGGCCGGGGCGCCATGATCAGCCGCCAGTTGAAAGCCAGCCTGTCTGACGCCGAACAGGAGCCCCAGAAACTTCTCGCCCCGGTGATTCTGAACCCTGTCGGTACAAGATTCAGTTGCCGGCTGAAGAAGTCGAGTCTCTGCCCAAAATGCGTTTCCGCCTGTTCCATGTACCAGGCTGTCAGGATCTCCCGTCCTTGATCCGCGTCATCCCGTTGCAGGATAATGTGCCGATCGTCAAAGAGCGGCCTTCCCCGGGGATGAGTTTCCAGGGCTGTGATGCGGAGAGGATAGCGGGTTCCCAAAAAAAGAAAAAGTTCCCCATTCTGAAAAGTTTTGGAGGTGCTTTTTCTGTCAGTGCGACACTCCTTTTCCCGGATGCGCTGCTTCAGCCATTCCTCCCGGGACCGGAAGAAATCGTCGATTTCCCTTTCAGGGGTAAAAAAAGGAGCCCGGATGATGATCCGGCCGTCATTCCTCAACTGAAGGCAGATTGTTTTTTTTCTTTTCCTGCTCCTTAAAAGCGTATAATCCAGGTTCATTCTTTTCTCTCCGAAAGCGCTCGACAACCCTGAAATCCGGTACTTTCTTTCCATGTTTTGCCGCGTTGCGCAAGGGGAATTTCCTTGTCGGCGACGACCAGACATTTTTGTCGGTTCTATCCCGGTATACGGAACAAAACTGTTTCGTTTTAATCCGGGAACAAAATCATTATTCTTTAAATTATCGTAATATCAATAAGATATCGAGATTACACCCTTTGGCACTTCCTTTGCTCCTTCTTGTTTAAGGCGTCAAGTTTACCGGAAAAGCTTTTCGCCGGCCGATCGTAAGCCGCGGGCTTTTCATGATCGGTCTTCCGGGAAATTGTTAAGGAGGAATGTATCATGAATGCGGGAGATACAGCTTGGGTGCTTATATCCACCGTACTGGTTTTTGTCATGACGCCCGGCCTGGCTTTTTTCTATGGCGGCCTGGTGCGTCGGAAAAATGTTCTGTCCATTCTCATGCAGTGCTTCATCATCATGTGCGTGATCAGTCTGCAGTGGGTCCTGTACGGATACTCGCTGGCCTTCGGCCCGGATACGGGTTGGGGGCTCATCGGCGGTCTTTCGTGGGTGGGGCTCTCCGGCGTGGGAGGTTCGCCCAACGGCGATTATGCGTCGACCATTCCCCACCTCGCTTTCATGATGTTTCAGGCGATGTTCGCCATTATCACCCCCGCGCTGATCATCGGCGCCTTCGCGGAAAGGGTCAGGTTCTCGGCTTTTCTCGTGATGACGGTTCTCTGGGCCACCCTGGTCTACGATCCGCTGGCTCACTGGGTCTGGGGCAGTGGAGGCTGGATGAGAAACCTGGGAGCGCTCGATTTCGCGGGAGGAATCGTGGTTCATGTCAGTTCGGGGATTTCCGCCCTGGTCATGGCGATTCTGCTGGGGAAACGGATCGGCTATGAAAAAGAGCCTTTCCGGCCGCACAACCTGCCCTTTACGGTTCTGGGAGGCGCGCTGCTGTGGTTCGGCTGGTTCGGCTTCAATGCGGGAAGCGCTCTCGGGGCGAATGAACTGGCGGCCAATGCCTTTGTGACGACCAATACCGCAACAGCGGCCGCCGGCCTGACCTGGGCACTGATCGAATGGCGGCTTTCCGGCGCCCCGACCGTCCTGGGGGCCGTGACCGGCGCCGTGGCCGGTCTGGTAGCCGTCACGCCGGCCTGTGGATTTGTAACCCCGGTCAACGCCATTTTTATCGGGGTGAGCGTCAGTGTGATCTGCTATGCCGCCATCGCCGTCGTCAAGGGCCGGCTGGGTTATGACGATTCCCTGGATGCTTTCGGTGTTCACGGAGTCGGCGGGGCCTGGGGAACGATTGCCACCGGACTTCTCGCGGAAAAGGCGGTCAATGCCGCCGGGGCGGACGGCCTGTTTTTCGGCGGTCTGCATCAGTTTCTTGTTCAGTTGATGCTGGTGGGCGTTACCGTTCTGTATGCCGGGGTCGTTACCTTCATCCTCTTCAAGGTTGTGGATGCCCTTCTCGGCATGAAAGTGGACAGGAAAAGTGAAATCCTGGGGCTGGATCTCAGCCAGCAATGCGAATCGGCCTACACGGTCGTCGATTAGAGAGGCGGAATATTATGAAACTGATTGTTGCCATCATCCAGCCCCACAAACTGGGGGAAGTGAAGGAGGCCCTCGAGGCGGTGGACGTGAATCTGATGACCGTTTCCAACGTTCTCGGGCAGGGCCGGCAGAAAGGGCATACGGAAATCTATCGGGGAACGCGCGAGGCGGGGGGGCTGTTGCGGAAGGTGCGGCTGGACATCGCCGTCAACGAGGATTTCGTGGAACGGACGATCGAGGCCATTGTCAGGGGCGCCCACACCGGCGAGATCGGCGACGGCAAGATCTTCGTTCTGGACCTTAAGGAGTGCGTCCGGATCGGTACGGGCGAGCACGGATCCAGGGCCATCGGGTAAAACCAGGGATTAAATGAATGCAGAGGAATAACCGGCGGCCTTTTTGACAAGTCATCGAGGGACCCTCAGTCCGGCTTCGGCTGGTCGGATTTCAGGGTTCCTTGACGCTTTTCCTCCTCAATCCCGGTCCAGTTCTTTCCGGATCGCCATTCCGATTTTCTCCATCAGATAAGGTTTCCGGACATAGGCGCCCGCGCCCAGCTTCTGAACTTCCTGTACTCTTTCCGTCTCTGAATATCCACTGACAATGACGGCCTTCTGTCCGGGGGAAATTTCCAGGACTCTGCGGTAGGTCTCCAGACCGTCGATTCCCGGCGTCATGATCATGTCCAGAACCATCAGGTCAGCCCTGGAAGTCCGCAGGTACTCCACCGCCTCTTCCCCGCTGGAAACGGCAGCTGTTCGATAGCCCAGTGTGGTCAGCATATTCCGGGCGAGTTCACGCTGTTCCTTTACATCATCCACGACCAGAATGGATTCCCCCCTGCCCTGATATTGAAGAAGAGAAGCTTTCCGCTGCTCCGTGGCCTCTTCCTCTCGAACCACCGGGAAATAAAGCGTAAAGACGGTTCCTTCACCCTCGGTGCTCCGCACGTCGATGTATCCCCCGTGATCCTTCACGACTCCCCAGACCACGGCCAGCCCCAATCCTGTCCCGTTTCTTCTTCCCATCATCTTTTTCGTATAGAACGGCTCGAAAATCCTGCCGATGTCCTCGGCGACGATGCCTTTTCCCTGGTCGGACACCGCCAGGACGACGTGTTCTCCCTCCTTCATGTCGTCATATCCGGATACCGGCGCGTCGAGATACCGGTTTTCCGTGCGGATCGTCACTTCTCCCCTTTCGCAGGAAGCCTCCACGGCATTGGACACCAGATTCATGACCATTTTTCCCAGATGCACCGGAGAGCCGTTCATGTTCAGCAGATCCGGATTCAGGTCCGTTCGGAAGGTCACGCCGGGATACAGGGATTGTAACATCTCGAATTCCGGCGTATTTAGATAATCCCTGACAACACGGTTCAGGTTGATCACTTTGGACGCGGCCACTTCCCTGCGGGTGAGAGCCAGAAGGTCCTGGATAATCGCGGCGCTCTTCTTGCCGGATTCGAGGATGTTTGCAATATGTCCCCGATACGGACTGTCCGCCGGCATCTTCAGCAGAAGCAGTTCCGAGTATCCCACCAGGACCCCGAGGATATTGTTGAGATCGTGAGCCACCCCGCCGGCCATGACGCCCAGGGCTTCCATCTTTTCGGCGCGGTGCAGACGTTCCTCCAGTCGCTTTTGCTCCTCTTCAACTTTCAGACGTGGCGTGATGTCCCGGATGGCCGCGATGTGAACGGGGCGGGAATTCCAGGTAAAATGCCTGGCTGTGATTTCCACGGGAAAAACCGTTCCATCTTTTTTACGGTGCCAGCGGACAGGGATCAGCGTTCTTCTTCCGATCGTGGCGGCCCTTGTCTCCGACGGTTCAGCGGACATATCCGTGTTCTTTCTCTCCAGAAGCTCGTCGCGTGTATAACCGTACAAAGCGGTCGTTGTGGCGTTGGCCTCATAGATCCGCCCCATTTCGTCGTCGATGAGGAAAATGGCATCCGAGCTCAGCTCGAAAAGCTGCTGGTACTTCTCCTCCGCGCGTTTCCGTTCCTTCTCCTGCCGGTCCCTTTGAAGACGGGCATGCAGAATCGGGGCAATGTGGCCGGCAATTCCTTCCTGGATCTTCCGGTCTTCGTCCGTGTAGTCTCCTTCCTTGTTGGCTACCGAGAGAAGGCCGATGCTTTCTCCACGGTAGAGAATGGGAACCGTCAGGAAGCTTTGGATCGGGACATGTCCTTCCGGCACCGAGAAGGGGCCGTTGGCATAAAAGGATTTCCGCTCCCGCAGGGCCCGCCCCCAAAGGCGTTCGCCCCAGTTTTCCCGGGGAAAGACAATGCTCTTCTGCACAATCTGGCACTCCTGCCAGACATTGAGGGTCATGGACGGCATCACCAGCGCCCCGTCCTCATCGATGTAGCCGAAATAGCCGTATTGACTCCGTTGGATCTTCAGGACCACATTCAACACTTCTCCATAGACCTCCTCATCAAGACAGGTGAGGAAGATATCGGCAATCTGTTTCTCGATGGACAGGGCACGCTCCGATTTACTGAGCGCCTCCGCCACCCGCCTGTACTGGGAATTCCATTTTTCCAGTTCGGCAATCCGCTGGTGCATTGCCTCCAGCCGCTGGAGAAGTTGTTCCCCGGCTTTGTTTTCATCCTTCATTTTCACGAGCCCTTTTCACTTGAACATGTCTCCCTGATGCCTTGCCCCGCTGGTTTCCTTCTTCGCAAAAGCAATTTTTCCAGAATGCTTTCATTTTAAAGGAAAGATTACATTTTTCCGTATTTTTTCAGTTTCTGATGCAGGGTCCGCCGGGTGATGCCCAGGCGCCGGGCCGCTTCGCTTTTGTTGCCGCCCGCTTCCTCCAGGGTTTTCAGGATGGTTTCCTTTTCTACAACCTCCAGTGATGAATTGCCGCCTGCGCATTCCGGATTTTCTTCCGGAGATTCCTTTTCCAGAAGAATGGGAGAGAGATCCGACTCGTCCAGATAGTCCGAGCGCGAAAGCACCACACCCCGCTCCACGGTGTTCATCAGTTCCCGCACATTGCCGGGCCAGGAGTACCGGAGCATCCGGTCCAGCGCCCGAGGGGTGAACCCTTTGAGTTCCTTGCGGTTCTTCTCGGCGAATTCCTTGAGAAAATGGGCGGCCAGCAGGGGAATATCCTCTTTCCGTTCCCGCAGGGGAGGCACTTGGAGGGTCACCACATTAAGCCGGTAATAGAGATCCTCACGGAAACGCCCGGCGGCGATCTCCCGGACGAGGTCCCGGTTGGTGGCGGTAATGACCCGGACATCGATGGGGATCACCTCATCACCGCCCACCCGGGTGATTTCCCGCTCCTGAAGGACCCTCAGCAGCTTTACCTGCATGGCCAGCGACATTTCGCTCACCTCGTCGAGGAGGATCGTTCCTCCGTCAGCCTGTCGGAATTTTCCCTCCTTGCGGCGATCGGCTCCGGTAAAGGCGCCTTTCTCATGGCCGAAGAGTTCCGATTCGAGAAGTGTCTCCGTGATGGCGGCACAGTTGATCTTGATGAACGGTTTTTCCTTCCGCAGGCTGTTATAATGGATGGCTGCCGCGATAACCTCTTTTCCTGTCCCGGATTCCCCGCTGAGAAGAACCGTCGCCTCCGAAGGGGCCACCTGGGCCACCAGATCGAGAAGCCTCGTCATGGATTCGCTGCGGCCGATGATATTGCGCCGGTCGAAGCGGATTCCCAGCCGCTCCTTCAGGAGCAGGTTTTCCTCTTTCAGCCGCGTGTGTTCCAGGCCCCGCTCCAGAACAAGCCGGAGTTCGTCAAAGTCCAGGGGCTTGGTCAGATAGTCATAAGCCCCTTTCTTGAGAGCCTCCACGGCCGTTTCCACGGAGGCGTAGGCCGTCATGAGGATAATCGGAATGGCCGGGTTGAGCCGCCTGATCTCTTCCAGGGCCTCGATCCCGGAGATCCGGACCATGCGTATATCCATGAGGATCAGGTCAAAGGGGCGCCGATGGACGGCTTCGATGGCGGACTGACCGTCATCGGCCTCCGAAACGTCATAGCCCCACCCGGAAATCAGGGTCTTCAGCATGGTCCTGTGGGCGAAATCATCATCTACAACAAGGACTTCACTCTTCTTTTTCATAAAGACAACTCCTTATCCGTATGTCCGGCAGAGGTTTCCCGGCAGGGCAGAAAAACGGAAAACACCGTCCCCTTTCCCTGTTGGCTTGCCACGGCGATCTTCCCGCCGTGGGCCTCGACGATTCTCTGAGCGATGGGAAGTCCCAGACCGGTGCCGGAGGGGCGGGTGGTAAAATAAGGATCAAAGATCCGACCCAGTTCATCCGGGCGGATTCCCGTACCTGTATCGGCGACATCCACCCGGATCGTGCGCGCCTCAGGCCGGGAGATCTTCAGGGAAAGCGTTCCCCCGGTATCCATGGCATTGACGGCATTGAGGGACAGATTGAGAAAAACCTGGGTCATCTTGTCGGGATCGATGAAGAGATCCGGGACACCCTCCGGAAACTCGGTCCTGATGTCTATGCCTTTTTTCCGTGCCTGTTCCTCGATCATCTTAACCGTGTGCTGGAGGATCGGTTCAATGGCCGAATCCTTGCGGTTCATGGTCAGGGGACGGGAAAACTCCAGAAGCTGACCGATCACCCGGTTCAGCCGTTCCACCTCCGAGATCATGATGTCCGCGATCCGCTGGTCTTCGGGATTCTCCCGATGCCGCTCCCGCAGGACCGTGGCAAACCCCTTGATGGAGCTCAGGGGATTGCGGATTTCGTGAGCCACGCCAGCGGCAAGACTGCCGATGGCCGCCAGTCGCCGGCTGCGTTCCACTTCACTTTTCAGGCGCTGCACCTCCGTCAGGTCCCGGAACAGGATGGCGTAACCGAACAACGTCCCTTCATCGTCCTGGAGTCGTGTGGCGATCACTTCCAGCGGCACAGTCCGGCCGTCGCCGAGCTGACATTCCATCTCCTTTTCCAGAATCGGTCCGGCTGCATCCAGGGTATCCGGCATCTCCAGAAGCTCGTCCGGCAGGATTCCGGAAGCCTCACGCCCGAGAACATCCCCGCCAGACAACCTGAAAATGACTTCCGCCGTTTCGTTGAAGGCCATGATCTTTTCTTCGAGGTCCATGGCCACCAGCCCGATGGGCATATGATCCACCAGGCTGTCGGAAAAGGCCTTGACCTGGGAAAGGGAGCCTCGGACCGACCGGTATCCCTGCGCCAGAAATAGGGAGATCATGCCGGCAAAGCCGATGAGCAGAAGCGATAGAGCCGTGATGACGGCATTGCGGGCCGCCTGTTCCCGGGCCGCAAGGACGGGACCCATGTCGAGTCCGACAAAAATAACACAGTCACGGGAACGATTGCCATCCGGGCGTTTGTTATCGGGAGAGGCGGATTCCTCGCCGAGTCCCGGAAAGGGGCCTTCTTCAGGCAGAAAGCCCCGGTAGACCTCGAAGGTCTCGGCGCCCTGGGTGTTGGCAATCTGCCGCCAGGCGACCTGAGTTTTTTGGGCAGCAGCTGCAAGATCCAGATCCCACCCGTATAATTCGCCCACCATGGAGGGATCGCTGTCCGCCAGAATGACTCCTTGCGAATCGGCAATGATGAGATGATTCACACCCGGCTGGCGTGCCGTTTCGATGAGAAGCTTCCGGAGCTGGAAGCTGCTCCACTCCAGACCGGCGCCGGTCCGGGCGCCCGCCTCGAAGGAGCGGATCAGGGCTTCTCCCTTTTCGATCAGCAGGCGGGTGGTCAGTTCCCTTTCCAGGTGGATGTTTCCCAGGGTGATGGTGCCAAAAAGCGGGATGAGCAGCAGGAGCGCGCCCAGAATGACCCACGGGGGAATCATCACCCAGAAATTCCTTAAAGAGAGTTTTCTTTCACTTTTTTTCATGCAAATGCCAGTTCCGTCCGGTTCCGTTGCGGGGGATTTCAGGGATTCCCGTTGCCGGGTGGATAATCCGTAGTCGACTGGATAGCATAATTGGATACTTATTATCCATATTTTCTGTCGCGATCCGAAGGCAATGAAAGGTAAAATAAAAATAATCCCGTCATTCAGCTATGTTACTCGCAAATTTTCGATATGGCACGGCTGTTGCCCTGTAAAGAATAAAAATCAATCAAGGAAAGGAGAAGAAAATCATGAAAAAATTACTGGCGGTTATGGCCGTGTTCTTTCTGGTTGCGGTGATTGCCGTTCCCTCGTACGCCCGGGGATGGCGAGGTCATGGAGACGGTCCCTGCAGGGATGTGACCAAAATTCCCGGACTGAACCTGACGGTTGAACAGAAGACGAAGCTGGCGGAGATGCAGCAGGCTCATCAGAAGGATGTCAAGCCTCTGCACGACAAAATTTTCATCCGGAAAGGCGACCTGAGGCTGCTCTGGCAGGAAAAGAGCCTGGATGAGGCGAAAATCAGGGCTACGGAGAAGGAAATCCGGAGTTTGAGGGATCAGCTCCATGAAAAAAGGACCAGCTATAAATGGGCGGTCTATAAAATGCTGACTCCGGAGCAGCGCGAGAAAATCAGGGATTTCGGTCCGTCAGGCTGCCGTTTAGGCTCCGATAAGAGACCCGGTCAAGGGTACGGAAGAGGCCCCGGCGACGGATTCGGTCCGGGTTATGGCCCCCGCATGATGAGTCCGGGAGCGGACAGGACAGGCAACAAGTAAATAATTAAACAACGATCGCAATCTGGGGGGAGTTCATCGATACTTCCCCACCATCCTTCGCGAGCCGCCGGGGCAGTCGGAATCATCGCCCTGGCGGCCTTTTTCTTTTTTTCTCCAGTCTGAAGTTCGATCTGAGCGGCCGGTTCCACCACTCTGTTTGACAGGCATTCTCAACGTTTTCCCCTTAAACCGTTGAAAAGCTTGAGCCCTTCGAACCAGAGAATGCTGAAGATCCCCGCCGTCAGGCACAGCCAGAGGTCGGAGGAATGGAGCCGGTCAAATTTGAACAGATCCTGCAGGAAAGGGATGTAAAGAACCAGTCCCAGGAACAGGAGGGTTCCGCCGATCACCCACCACAGCGCCGGATTGGGAGAACGGAGGGAGCCCAGGATTGTTCGCGACCAGGAGCGGTTGGTGAGAATCAGGCAGAGATTGGCGACGATCAGGGTGGTGAAGGTCAGGGCGCGGGCATCGCGTTCGCCGTGGTCCTGATACAGAGAAACGATAAAAACAGCCAGAATAATGCAGAGGACGCTGACTCCCTGCAGCAGACTGATCGCCAGAATCCTGCCATTCAATAAAGGCTCGCCGGGATTGCGGGGGGGGCGCTTCATCACGTCGGCTTCTTCCTTTTCGTTTTCAAATACAATCGAGCAGGCTGGATCAATGATCAATTCCAGAAACAGGATATGTACCGGCATCAGGACGAGCGGCCACTTGAAAAGTACGGGAATCAGGGACATTCCGGCAATCGGCACATGAATCGCGAAGATGTAGGCCATGGCTTTCCGGATGTTGTCGAAGATCCTTCGGCCCAGTCGAACGGCCTGCACGATGGACGAGAAATCATCGTCAAGGAGGACCAGCGACGCCGACTCCCGCGCTACATCCGTGCCACGGCCCCCCATGGCAATGCCGATGTGAGCGGATTTTAAAGCCGGGGCGTCATTGACTCCATCGCCCGTCATGGCCACAATCTCGCCGTTAGCCTTGAGGGCTTCGACGATCCGCAGTTTCTGCTCCGGCACGACCCGGGCAAAGATATTCACTTCAGAAATCCGCCGCTGCAATTCTTCATCCGACATGGAGTCCAGTTCGGGTCCGGTAATGAGGCTGTCGTTCAGTGTCAGACTGATCTGCCGGGCGATGTTCCGGGCCGTGCCGGGATAGTCGCCGGTTATCATGACCACCCGGATGCCGGCCGACCGGCATTCCTGAATTGATTCCGGGACCGTGCGTCTCACCGGGTCTTCCAGGCCGATCAGACCGAGAAACTCGAAAATGAAGTCATGCTGACCATCCGGAAGAGTGCGGGGTTCAAATCGGGCTTCGGCGACACCCAGCACCCGCAGGCCTTCATCTGCCAGGGCACTGATGTGCCGGGACAGTTCCGCCGCTGCTTCCCGGTCTAAATGACAGAGATCGATAATCGCCTCCGGGGAACCTTTGGCCGCAATGATGTAATCCCGGCCATCCGGGGATTTCCAGACGCGGGACATGGAAAGCAGTTCCGGGGAAAGGGGATATTCATGGACCAGCGTCCAATCCTCATGGAGATGTTCCGTTCCTGCCAGGCTGGTATCGCCCATGTGCCTGATCGCCTTTTCCATGGGATCGAAGGGGTCGATCTGGCTGGCCAGGATGCTGAATTCCGCCAGCTGATGGCAGGACTCCGGCAGAATGGGCCATGCGGAATTTCCAATCGTGCAGTATTCGCCCTGAGCGAACAACTTACGAACGGTCATCCGGTTTTCGGTGAGCGTGCCCGTCTTGTCAACGCACAGTACTGTGGCCGAGCCGAGCGTTTCAACCGCCGGTACGCGCCGGGTGAGCACGCGCTTCTGCGAAATGCGCCAGGCCCCCAGGGCCAGAAAGACAGTCAGGACAACAGGAAATTCTTCGGGAAGAGTTGCCATGGCCAGGGTGATGCCGGCCAGAAACCCATGCAGCCAGTTCCCTCTCGTCAAGCCATAGACGACAATGACCAGGGCGCAAAGGGAGAGTCCCAGGACGGCAAGATTGCGAACCAGTCGTCCCGTCTCCCTTTGCAGAAGGGATTCTTCCGGCTCAACGTTCTGAAGGGCTCTGCCGATCTTTCCGATTTCAGTGTGAATGCCGATCGCCTGTACCTGCGCGATGCACTGACCCTGCACCGCCAGGGTTCCCGAATAGATAAAGGGCAGATCATCGCCGCCGGGCCGCTTCATTCCGTCGGGGCAGGGAGCCGCCGACTTCCGCACAGGAACGGATTCTCCGGTAAGCAGGGATTCGTCCACCAGAAGGCTGAGGCAGGAGAGCAGCACGGCATCGGCTGGAATGCGGTCCCCCTCTTTCACGACCAGGATGTCTCCCCGAACCACCTCCCGTCCCGCAATCCGCCTTTCGGCGCCATTCCGGATCACCAGGGCGCGGGGGCTGGAAAGATCACGCAACGCCTCCAGGGCCCGCTCCGTCTTGCGCTCCTGATACAGCGTGATTCCCATGACGACGAACACGAAACCGAGCAGCATCAGCGCTTCATGGACATCACCCAGGAAAAGATAGATGATGCCGCAGGCCACCAGCAGAAGAAACATCGGTTCCCGAACGACTTCGAAGGCGATGGTCCAGATGCTGCGCTGTCGGGAAGAGGGCAGTTCATTATAACCCTCCTCCTTTAATCTTTTGGCTGCTTCGGCTTCAGAGAGGCCGGGGAAATTTTTCGGGTCCAGATCGCTGTTCATAGGCCTGCGCCATCCTCAAGTTCAGGATGAGTGACGAGTATCGAGTGTTTTTATAACGTCTGGAATGTGCGAATTGCAAATGGAATCTCTCCATGGTCGCGCAACGCCGCCTTTATGGCCTTTTATTTTGGATCACACGTCCGGGAAGCTGACAGGAGAGCTTCCTGTCGACGTCTTTTTTCCCTTGTGCAATCCATATCTACAATGGCATTTCTGCGTTTCTCCAGATACGGACGATCTTTTCCGCGGGACGGTTTCGAATGCGGGTTGGTTAAATTTTACGTTCCTGCTGAAATCAAATTTCTTGACAGGGAATATTTAAAAATGAGAAATAAAAAATAATATTTTTTTCAAATGTCAATGTCGCAACAAGATCCCCCAGCTAATAAAGGGGACGTGCGGTATCCGGCCCATTTAACAGAGAAGGGCCGACTGCGAGGTGTTGAAGACATGCCCTCCTTCTTTCGGATAGTCGATGTATTTCGTGGAAAATGTTCTTCATGAATAAGGGCATTCTATCTGAACTTTTCAAGTTAAATTGAAATCCATATTCCCGCAGCGGTCAGACTCAGCAGGCAACCCGAAAAAGTCCGGCGCGCTGAGGGAAAAAATCAGCATATCAAATCAACCCGATCCGGTGTTTTTCGTTAGGGGAAAATTTATAGATGGAGGAGGTTTCAAGGTGTGAACTACCAAGTATTGCAAAAGAAAGATCTGGATGAGTTCATCAGAAAACTCTCCGGAAAGATGACGGTCGTTGCCCCTGTAAACAAAGGATATAACAATTTTGCCTTTGAAGAGGTTTCTTCGGCGGAGAAAATTGCCCTTCAGTATATCCCGACCATTCTCCCCCCGAAAAAATACTTCATGCCCCAGAAAGAGAAAATGCTGGATTTCGATATCAGCGGGAAAATTCCCGAAGATAAGGCGGTCATCGAGTATGAAGACATCGCCATATTCGGAATTCATACCTGCGACCTGGCCGGCATCCAGTGCCTGAACATGGCTTTCAGCGAAAGGCCTCGGGATTACAACTATCTGATCAGAAAGGATCATATCTTTTCCATCGGTCTGGAATGCAACGATTACTGTGATGAAAGCGCCAGTTGCACGCTGGTGAATGCTCACCTTCCCAACGGCGGTTACGATCTCTTTCTTTCCGATGTGGGAGACCGGTTTGTCTGCCATATCAATACCCACCGCGGCGCCGAAATCGCCGGAGAGACCGGGCTGTTTCAGAAAGCAGCGGCCGCGGATCTGACCGCGCTGGATAATTTGCGGGAGCGGAAGAGGCAGATTTTCAAGAATGAAATCAATATCGCCCCCCGGTTTCTTCCTGAAATTTTTGAAAAGGCCATGGAAAGCCCCGTCTGGGAGGAGGTCGGATCCCGGTGCGTATCCTGCGGAAACTGTACAAATGTCTGTCCGACCTGCTACTGCTTCGACATGTTCGATTCGATCAATCTGGATATGAAAACCGGCGCCCGGTTCCGGGTCTGGGATTCGTGTCAGCTCGAACCCTTTGCCAGAGTCGCCGGCGGAGAAAATTTCCGCGAGGAGCGGTCTGAGCGTCAGCGACATCGGTTCTTCAGAAAGTTCAAGTATCCTGTCGAAAAATACTACCGGTTTTTCTGTACGGGTTGCGGCCGTTGCACGAGGACCTGCATGGCCCGCATCAGCCTCAAAGAAACTTTAAACGCCCTTGCAAAGGAAAGTTTATGAAAGAGGAAATCGTAAATTCAAACTGGAAGCTGAGAAAAGGGGAAATCATCGCCGCAAAACAGATGACATCCGCTGAAAAGTGGTTTGACATCAAACTGGACGACGGCGAGTTGGACCATGAACCGGGGCAGTTTGTTCAGGTCGAACTTTTCGGAATCGGGGAGGTTCCCATTTCCATCTGTTCTTCCCCGACGAAGAAAGGTTCTTTTGAACTGTGTGTCAGGGCTGCCGGCCGGGTAACCAATGAAATGCATAAACTGGATGTGGGGAATTATGTCGGCATCCGCGGACCTTTCGGGAGACCTTTCCCCGTCAGGGTGATGGCGGGAAACGATCTTTTCTTTGTAGCCGGCGGGCTCGGCATCGCGCCCTTGCGCTCCCTGATCAATTACGTCATGGATAACCGTAAGGATTTCGGCAAAGTGGACATCCTGCTGGGATGCCGGACACCTCAGGATATGCTTTTCGGCGATGAAGTCGCAGGGTGGGAAAAAAGACTTGATGTGAATTTCAGTTGCACCGTCGACCGGGGAGGCCCGGACTGGACGGGGAATGTAGGCCTCATTACAACCCTGATCCCCGGTGTGACCATCATCCCGGAAAGAACTTTCTCCGTCGTTGTCGGTCCGCCCGTCATGTACAAATTCGTTATCAACGAACTTCTGAAAAAGGATCTTCCCGAGAGACAGATCATCCTTTCCCTCGAGAGGCATATGAAATGCGGCATGGGAAAATGCGGGCACTGTCAGATCGATCATCCGAAGAATTATTACTGCTGTAAAGATGGTCCCACATTCAGCTACGACGAAGTGAAGGAAGCGAAGAAACTTTAAATGGAAAGGATGCTTATGAAACCCAAAGTTGCCTTTTTTGATTTCGCCTGCTGCGAAGGGTGCCAGCTTCAGGTTGCCAACCTGGGCGAAGCCCTTCTGGATATCCTGGGCGCCATCGATGTGGTGGAGTTTCGGGAAGTGATGTCGGAGAAGTGGGACAAAAACTACGACGTTGCGATTGTAGAAGGCAGTATTACGGACGAACATGCGGAACAACGGATCAGGAAAATCCGGGATAGATCCGCTGTGCTTATCGCCTACGGTTCCTGTGCGACAATCGGCGGCGTCAACGGCATGAAGAACTCCTTCGTTCTGGACGAGATCCGGCAGTCCGTTTACGGGAAGGATTATCAACTCTTTGACAGCAAGAAGACGCGGCCGATCCATCAGGTCGTCAAGGTGGACTATTTCATCAACGGTTGTCCCGTTTATCACCCTGAGGTGATCGAGGTCCTGAAATGCGCCCTCCGGGGCGTTCCCTACGCCGTGCCGGACAATCCCGTCTGTTCGGAGTGTAAACTGAATGAAAATGTCTGCATGTACGATCGGGGGGTCGCCTGTCTGGGCCCCTGGACGAAAGCGGGCTGTAATTCCTGGTGCATCAACAACGGCAACATCTGTTACGGATGCCGGGGCATGGTGACCAATCCCGCCAGAAACGGGGCCAATGATATAATGGCCCGATATGATCTGAAATTCGATTTGATTCGAAACAAATTCGACATGTATAACAAATGCAGCGAGGAAGATAAAAATGGCTAATAAAACCGTAAAGATAAATGTCGAATATCTTACCCGCGTAGAAGGGCACGGCAACATCGTCATCGATGTAAAGGAAGGGAAAATCGATAAGTGTGAATTTCAGGTCGTGGAATCTCCCCGGTTGTTCGAAGGGATGCTGCGGGGAAGGTCCATTTTTGAAGCCCAGCACATTACGTCGAGGATCTGCGGGATCTGCTCCTGTGGCCATTCCCTGGCCTCCATTCAGGCGGCGGAGGACGCCCTCGGCGTAACCCCTACGGAGCAGACGATCAAACTGAGGAAACTCCTTCTCGACTACGAATTCCTGGACAGCCACGTCCTGCATGTTTACCTGCTGGCAGCCCCGGATGTCCTCGGCGTTCCCAGTTTCGTTCCCCTCGTGAAAACCCATAATGCGGTGGTCCGCCGCGCCCTGCGGATGAAGAAGCTCTGCAACGATGTCTGCGATATCCTGGTGGGGCGTCATGTCCACCCGATTTCCGCTATTGTCGGCGGATTTACCAAGCTTCCGCGGCCGAAGGACCTGGATGCCATGCTTGACATGCTGGAGTCCATGAGGGACGACATGGCGGAAACACTGGCACTGGCGAAGACCCTCCAGTTCCCCGATTTTTACCGGGAGACGGAGTATGTGGGACTCGTGTCGGACGACGAGGAGTACCCTCTGCTCATGGGAGATGTGGGTTCGACGGACGGAAAGCGTCTGGGAAAGAAGGATTACCGGCAGGCGACCAACGAGTTCATCGATCCCCGTTCTTCCGCCAAGTTTGCAAAATGGTCGCGGGACTCCTACCTGGTTGGAGCCCTGGCGCGGTTCAATCTCAATAGCGATAAGCTTCATCCCACGGCGAAGGCGATTGCCGAAGAACTGGGTTTGAAGCCGATCTGCCACAATCCTTATCTGAACACGGTGGCCCAGGTTGTGGAAATCGTTCACTGTTATGAGCATGCGATCGATCTGATCAAGGATTTGAAGAAAAACGGCATCAATTACGATGAAGAGATCGTGGTCGGCGTGAACGAGCAGCAGAAAATTCCCGTCCGAGCGGGAGACGGCGTCGGCGCCGTCGAGGTGCCCCGGGGCATCCTGTTCCACAACTATGTTACAGATTCGAATGGGATTATCGAACAGGCCAACTGCATCATCCCGACAAACCAGAACATCGCCAATATCGAATACGACATGATGAAGCTGCTTCCCGAGATTCTCGACCAGACAAAGGAAGAAATCACCCTGAAGATGGAAATGCTGGTTCGGGCTTACGATCCCTGCATTTCCTGCTCCGCCCATTATCTGAATGTCAAATTTGTTGAATGAAGAAGTCCTGTCGGCCCTGAGGCCGGAGGGACGCACGGTGATGATTACGATCGGCAATTCCCTGAGGGCCGACGATGGCGTCGGCCCTTTCATCGGGAGGAAAATTGCCGATCAGAAGGACTTCCTTGTCCTGAATGCCCTGATGAATCCGGAAGATATCGTGGAGGATGCGATCGCTTATCGACCTGGAAAAATAGTCGTCATCGATGCCGCGGATTTCGGTGGCTCACCGGGAGAAATACGAACCATTCCCCTTGATCAGATTCAGCGTTATACGGTTTTTTCCACCCACCATTTCCCGATTTCCGTGCTCCTGGGCATCATTCGGGAAGAGACGAACGCCAGCATGGCGATTCTGGGCATCCAGCCGGAATCCGTAGAATTCGGTGAATGCATGTGTTCCGAGGTCCGGCAGACCGCCCTGGATATCATTGAATATCTGAATAATCTCTGCAACTCGTTATAGCGTATCCCGAGAATCTTAAATTCCCTGTCTTTTCTTGATTTGACACATAGCCGCCCCAAAGGCTGTCGGTTTTTTTTATGAAGAAATAATGACGCCGTCTTCAAAGGTGACCACCCGATCCGCGACCCGCTTCACCTGATCCAGGTAATGAGAGACCACCAGAATGGTCAGGTGCTGCCTGAGTTCCAGAAGCAAGTCTTCAATGACTTCCGTGGCGGTCGAATCCAGTGAAGAGGTAGGCTCGTCCATCAGTAAAACCTCCGGTTCAAGAACCAGCGCCCGGGCGATGCAGAGCCGCTGCTGCTGTCCCCCGGAAAGTTTCCGGGCGTCATCGTTCATCCGGTCTTTCACTTCCTCCCAGAGATAGGCCATTTTCAGGGCCTGCTCCACCCTGTGCCGCATTTCCTCCTGATTCCTGTTGCCTGCCATCTTCAGGGGAAAGGCAATGTTTCTGGAGATGCTCATGGGCAACGGGTTGGGTGTCTGGAAGACCATCGCCACCTGCCTCCTCAACTCCGTTACCGGAAGATTCCCCTGGTAGATGTCGCGACGCAGCCCATCGAGGGTGATCTCCACTTTGCCGCTCATCCTGGCCTCGGGGAGGTTTTCCCAAAGGCGGTTCAAGGTGATCAGGAAGGTGGATTTTCCCGCCCCCGAAGGACCGATAAGCGCCGTGATGGAATTTTCTGCAAACCGGACCGTCAGGTCTTTCAGGATGTGACGATCCCGATAGAAAAAGTTGAGATCCTCAACCTGTATTTTTGTCTTATCCTGCAGAGTTGTTTTCATGGGCGATAAAAAGCGAGATAAGTGAGGCGTTTTTTGATGACGAAGGCGAGGGTGAAAAGGAACAGGCAGAGCAGAAGCAGAATCAGGGCCGCTCCATAACCGTTCATCAGTTCTTCCGGCGAGGTGTACTGGGAAGAAATGTAATAGATGTAGAACGGCAGCGCTTCATAGGGGGCAAGAGCGGATTTCGGAACTCCCGCCGCCACTACGACTCCCGTTAGCATGATGACCGCTGTATCCTCCGCGCAGCGGCCGATGGCCAGAATGAGCCCGCTGACCATTCCGGAAAGGGACTGGGGAATAAGGACATAAAACAGGTTCTGCAGTTTCGTCGCGCCCAGGGCGAGGGCCGTCAGGCGGGTATCGGGAGAAAGACCTTCCAGGGCGATCTGCGTGGTCCGGATGATGTACGGCAGAACGAGAAAGGCGAGGGCAAGACTCGAGATAAGGAGGCACGGCTGGATGCTGCTGGAATAGTGCTTGTGGAGAAAAACAGCCAGCGCGAATCCGAAGAGCCCCACCACGATGGACGGAATGCCGGCAAGGATATCAAAAATCAGGTTGAAGGCGTTTTTGACCCGGAAGTCCGCGTATTCCGCGAGGTAAATGCCCGTGGCGAAGCCGATCGGCAGCGCGAAAGCAATGGACAGAGCGACCAGGATAAAGGTGCCGACGATAGCGGGGAACAGGCCCTCGAAAACGCGCTGCTGAAGGAAAACAGCCCTCAGAGGGGAAGCATCCCCGAAGATCAGCTTCATATTAAGCGTTCCGGCCCCTTTGAATACAAGGTAGGCGAGAATGGAGAAAACAGCGGCGGACAGAATCAGCCCGCAGGTCCACGAATACCAGATCGTCAGTTTTTCCCCCGTCCGTTTCATGCCCGTTTCCCGCTTTCCCGGAAGGCCAGGCGTCTTACGGCAAGAATAACGACGGCGATGAAAAGATAAAGCACCAGACCGCAGGCAAAGATGGAGCGAAACTCCGGACTTTCGTAATCGGCGGCGATGACCAGCGCGATGTGGGCCGTCAGCGTGCGCACCGAGTCCAGAAGCGACCCTGGCGTCGCGATGGAATTTCCCGCAATCATGAGGGATACGAGGGTATCCCCCATCGCCCGGCCGAAAGCCAGAAGAACTCCGATGAAGATGCCCTTCCTTGCCAAAGGGATAATAACGTATAAAAGCGTCTGCGCGCGGTTCGCGCCCAGGGAATCGGCGGCGTCGATGTAGGATCGGGGAACCCGGTCGAAACTGTCGCAGAAAAAGAGGATCATCGTTGGGGCGATCAGGACGCCCAGCATCAGGGACGCGGTGAAAATACACATCCCGGAACCGCTCTGGAAAAGCTCCCGAATCACAGGAACAAGCAGAAAAATGCCGACAAAGCCATAGATCACGGTGGGAATGCCCGTCATCATCTGAACCATCCTCCGGAAGGCGGCGCTCAGCGATTTCGGGCCTATGGAACTGATGAGGAACGAACAGCCGAGACTCAACGGAAAGGCAAAAAGCAGACTGAGAAGCGAAATGACCGCAGTGCCCAGGATCATGGGATAGATCCCGTAAAGCCCCTGCTGAGGCGCCCATGGCTCCGTGAGAAGATAGAACAGCCCGCCACGGAGGAGGGGTAAGGCCATGAACGCCATGAAACCGAGAATCAGCAGGGTTATGGATGAACTGATTATAGTGGAGAGGAGAAAAATCTTCTCAGCTCCCCGTTCCTTCCAGTCGCTCATGGAAAGGGAATAAATCCTTCCTTTTCTATAATCTTCCGACCTTCCGGAGTGTACAGGTAATTGATGAAGGCCCTGGTGAGGCCGGTGGGTTCGCCTTTCGTGTTGCTGTAAAGCCCCCGGACGATCTTGTATTTGCCTTCTTTCACCGTCTTGATCGTCGGGATCACGCCATCCAGGGCGACCGGCGCAACAGTGCGGTCAATGTGACCGACGGAAACATAGCCGATGCCGTAAGGATCCTGGGCAATGGCCGATTTCATCGCCCCGTTGGAAACCACCACGTTGGCACTGGGAGAGATAGGTTGCTTATCCAGCGCTTTTTCCCAGAAAACCTCGCGGGTGCCGCTCGCTTCATCGCGGGTGTACAGATTGATTTTCCTGTTCTCGCCGCCGACGCCTTTCCAGTTGTTTATCCGACCCGTGAAGATATCCATCACCTGAGCCTTGGTAAGCGCCTTGACTCTGTTTTTCGGACTGACGACTATACCGACGCCGTCCAGAGCCCACTGATGCAGCTTGAGCTGATACCGGGCGATCTCATCATCCGTCGGTTTTCTTCCCGTGTTCCCGATGTTGACCAGGCCTTCGCCCACCTGCTTGATGCCGACCCCGGATCCCCCGGCGGCGATGCTGATCTGGATATCGGGATAAGCGCTCATGATCCTCTGAGCCGCCTCTTTCATGACCGGGATATGGGCCGTGCCGCCCGAGATCTTCAACGTCCCCCTCTGTCCCTTGAAGGCGTCCAGTTCTCCCGCGACGCCGCCGGCGGTCAGAACAAACAGGGAAAAGATCATGGCAAGCACTGTAACGATACATTTTTTTCTCATGGCATCCTCCTCTTAATCGGGTGATTTACTTCAGTTCATCTGCAGTTCATCTGCTGACAAACCATCTGTTCATGAACGCTCTTAGTATATAACGATGAGCCATTAGTCAAATTCATCCTCTTTATGCATGGCAGTTCATTATTCCTTTTTGTTATGTGAATTAAATTTTTCCTTCCCTCTGCTGGCGATCGCCTCCTGATTTCCTCTCAACCGACATCCTCTATAAGAAAAAGGAATAATATAAATCTATTATAAATATTATTGATTTGACGTTAATTTCTATTTCTGTTAATCGGCACGCTACATGACAGAAGGATACTTTTTCACTTTTCATTTCGATGGCAAAGACATCATGTTCGACCTGAAACCTGAGTCTGTTGATCAAAATCCTTCCGCTGTGATCTTGAGGAAATTCATCAAGGGCGTCTATCTTTTTTGCAAGGGTCCATAGAGTTTTATCTAAAGGTGAGGTTTTTTTTCAAAAATGCAGCCACAGATCGCCATGTGCAATATCTTTGACCAGGATGCGGATAAGCTGGCGGAATTCGCCTTTGGGAACGGTTTCTCGGCCATCGACTGGTCAATCGATCCCTGTCTGCCGCAGGATCAGTTTCTTTCCCGCATGAAGACACTTTCCGATTTCCAGCTTCGTTATCACTGCCGTTTCTTCGGAATGGACATCGCCTACACAGACCGTCGCGGCGACGACTCCCTTCATCTCCTGATGAGCACCGTGGAGCAAGTAGCCCAGGCCGGCGGAAGGCACATGACAATCCATTCCGGGCTCGGCAATCCGTCCGGGGAAGGGATCGACCTGGCAAAGGCTGTCGACAATCTGTCCGTTCTCGTGGAATACGGCAACTGTAACGGTGTAGCCGTGGCTCTGGAAAACCTGATGACCCCCTTGACCAATGACCCGCGCCTCTTCAATCACATCATTGCAGAAAGCGGTGCGTTCGTGACCATCGATATCGGCCATGCCCATGGAGTAAGAAATCTTTATCCGCAAATGAACATCTGCGGCGAGTATGTTCTCCCCAACAGGGATAAGCTCCTAAATGCCCATATTTATCATACGGAACTGGAAGGGTATGGACACATTGCTCCCGAGAGTCTTACGGACATCTCAAGCCGTCTGGATCTCCTTGGGATGGCGGAATCCTGTGACTGGTGGGTTATTGAACTGATGAGTCCGGAGAAAGTTCTCTCCACTCGAGACCTTCTCGTGAGCTACCTCGATTGCCGCTCCCTCCTGTCTGTCGGGGAACAGCAGAAGCAGCCGCTGGCCCTGTTTGCCGCGTAAGAAATCCCAGGGCTAACCGGAGAATCTTTCCCAGGGAGTTGACATGCGCTGCATCCTTCTTCTTCTCGACGGTCTCGGTGACCGGAGCCATCCCGTTCTGGACGGCCAAACCCCCCTCCAGGCCGCCCACACCCCCAATCTCGACAAAATCGCGGCAATCGGCATGAACGGGCTTTTTCATTCCCATCTCCAGGGCGCGGCATTGCCGAGCGAACTGGCCCATTTTCTCATGTTCGGGTATCGCCTGGAGGAATTTCCCGGCCGGGGTGTGGTCGAAGCGCTTGGGGAAGGTCTCGATGTCCACGAGGGGGATGCGGCCCTCCTGGCCCGGATCTTTTCCGTGGTCAGGGATGGGAACACCCTCGTTCTCCATCATGAGAATCCGAAGCTGGACCGGGAAAGCTGTCAAATTTTCCATGAAGCGGTCGGGCGCTTCAGCCGGGACGGCATTTCGGTGAAGTTTCTGCCCACCAGCGGGATAGCAGGCATCCTCCTGCTCCGTGGGGACGTATCTAGTGCCATCACCGATTCCAATCCGATTACGGAAGGGCGGCCTCTCATGAAGGTCCTTCCCTTGCGTTCCATGGCCGATGATCCCCACGCCCGAAAAACAGCCGACCTCCTCAATGCCTATCTCCGCTGGAGCCACAAGACGCTCTCGGAACACCCTCTCAACAAAAACCGGAAAGAAAAGGGGCTTCCTCCCATCAACGCCGTCGGCACCCAGCGGGCCGGGATGCTGGGCAGACTGCCTTCGTTTTCGGAAAAGTGGGGGCTCAAGGGGTTGATGATCGCCTCCGGTGCGGTTTACCACGGGATCGGTCAGGTGATCGGCATGGATATCCGGAAGGTCGGAGATACAAACGACCCAGGCCGGGATCTTCGAGAGCGGCTCGAAAGGGCGCATCGGGCTCGGGAATATGATTTCATCCACGTCCATACCAAGGTCACGGACGAGGCGGGCCACACGAGAAATCCCCTGATCAAGAAAAGGGTCATCGAGGCGGTCGACTCGGCGCTGGACTACGCCGTTGAAGAAATCATCCCCGATGATGACGTCCTTTTCATCGTGACCGCCGATCATTCCACCGCCTCCTCCGGAACCATGATCCATACCGGCGAGAGCGTGCCGCTGGTCATGACCGGCAAATACGTGCGGAGGGATGACGTCCGGAAATTCGACGAGGTCAGTTGCGCCGCCGGCGGGCTCAGCTTCGTCCGGGGAAAGGAGCTCATGTATCTGGTGCTCAACTTCCTGGATCGGGGAAAACTCTGGGGGCTCATGGATTCGCCCGATGACCAGCCGTTCACTCCGGGCCGATACAGCCCTCTGCTGGTGGATTGAACCCATGAAATGGCTGTTCCCACTGGACGTCCAGCTTTCCGGGAGAGGCGACAAGTTCCGGGGCGGGCTCATTGTCGCCTCCAACCGGGAACCCTACGCACACCGAATGACCGATCAGGGATTGCAACTGGAATTCTCCGTCGGCGGGGTCGCTTCGGCCCTCGATACGGTCCTGCGGGTGACAGGGGGAACATGGGTTGCCTGGGGAAGCGGCAGCGGCGACCGGGAGGGGGCGGATACCGGTGGCCGTCTGTGGGTCCCGCCGGAAAACCCCGCCTATACCCTCAGGAGGATCTGGCTCTCCGCGGCAGCGGAGGAAAATTATTATCACGGGTTCTGCAATCTGGTCCTCTGGCCGCTCTTTCATGGCGAAACGGATCGTATCGTCTATGCTCCCCCTTTCTGGGCGGAGTATGAAAAGACCAACCGGGCGTTTGCCGAAGCGATTCTCGAAGAATGCAGGGCGGATTCCACGATCTGGATCCATGACTATCACCTCTGCCTCGTTCCCCGGATGCTACGCGGGGTGTCCCCGGATCGGACCATCGCCCATTTCTGGCACATACCCTGGCCCGAGCGGGAACTGTTCGCCTGTGCCCCCCATGGCGAGGAAATTCTTGCCGGGCTTCTCGGAAATGACCTTCTCGGCTTTCAGATTCCTCTCTATGCAGGGAATTTCATGGCCTGTGCCGCGGCATGTCTCGGCGCAGGCATCGATTACGATGCCATGACCGTTGCCTGGGAGGGGCGCATCACCCGGATTCGGTCCTTTCCGATCAGCACCGACTTTGCCTGTTTCGATGCCCGGGCGGGCTCCGCAGCGACGGCCGCCCGGATTCGGCGCCTCAGGGAAAAATACCGTCTGCCCCGGCGTGTCGGCCTTGCGGTCGACCGGCTCGACTACACCAAGGGAATTGTTCAGCGGCTCCGGGCGCTTGAGCTTTTTTTCCGGCGCAACCCGGACTTCCACGGTGAATTTTCCTTTATGCAGGTCGCCGTCATGACTCGGAACGGGGAGCCGTATTTGCGCTACCGGCAGGAAATTGAGGAACGAATCGCTGAAATCAACGCGGAATTCGGTACAGCAGACTGGAAACCGATCATCTATTTCAGAAACAAGCTCGCACAACAGGATCTTGCTGCCTGTTACCGGATGGCGGATGTGGCCGTCATTACTCCGCTTCGTGACGGGATGAACCTGGTGGCCAAGGAATATGTGGCCTCCAGGGGAGATGGGGGCGGCGTTCTTATCCTGGGCAGACAGACCGGCGCAGCCGCCGAACTGACCGAGTCGATTCTTGTCGATCCGACTGATATCGAGGCGTGCGCCGCCGCCATCCAAGAGGCTCTCACGCTGCCCAGCGAGGAGAAAAAGAAGCGGATGACGCAGTTGCGGAAACAGGTGCAGGAGAATACGGTCTATTCCTGGGTCGGCGACATCCTGGATGAGCTTTCCCTCCTTCCCGTCATAAAGCAGGGAGGAAAACATGCCCTCGCACATGCGGATGAAATCGCCGCCCGCCTTGCCGGGCGGGAACTCTTTCTCTGCCTGGATTTCGACGGCACTCTCGCCCCCATCGTGGAGCAGCCGGAACTGGCGACCATGCCGGACGATATCCGCCTCCTCATCGCCGTGCTGCAGGAGCATTATCCAGTCGCAGTGATCAGCGGCAGAAGCCTTGACGACATCAGGAATCGTGTGGGTTTGCTGGGCCTTGTGTATGCGGGGAGCCATGGGGCGGAGACGGAAAAGGGAACGGGCGGCGACGGCGGCCGCGCCGCACTGGATGCATTTCTCGCCGCAGTGCGCCAGGCATTGGCATGCTTTCCCGGGATTCAGATAGAGGATAAGGGGTTGACGGTCAGCATCCATTTCAGGAGGATAGCACCGGTGCTGCTGGGAAATTTTCTGGATTCTTTCCAGGGGATTGCCCGGAAGTTTGCGGGAACGGTCAGCGTGATCGAAGGGAGAAAGGTCTTCGAGATCCGGCCGCAGGGAGCAGCCGGCAAGGGGGACGCGGTGCGGCAGCTCCTGAAGGGAATCGGTAAAGGAAGGCTTCCGGTCTATATGGGAGATGACACGAACGATGAAGATGCGTTCCGGGCGGTTCGGGGGGACGGGATAACCGTCGCCGTCGGGGGAAGCACGGAGGCGGAATTTTATCTGAGAAACCAGGGGGAGGTAAGCAAATTCCTGGCTTTGCTGGCCCGGATCTCACTCCCCGATGGAAAACAGTGCCACGCAGAAAAGGAAGGGGCGTAACAAAATGATCGGCGAAACGGTTCCGAAGATCGAAACAGGGGTCATCCATGGCCGCTTTCAGGTTTTTCATAACGATCATCTCAAATACCTCCTGGCCGGGATGCGGCTCTGTCGGCATCTGGTCGTGGGCATCACAAACCCGGACCCGAAGCTGACCATGGAAGAAGCCGCGGATAAGAAGCGCAGCAGTTTTCTCGCCAATCCGCTCACGTACTATGAACGTTATCTCATGATCCGTACCGTGCTGGAAGAGGCCGGCATCGAGTCTTCACACTTCTCCATCGTTCCTCTTCCCATCAATCTTCCCGAGTTATACCGATACTATGTTCCCATGGACGCCGTTTTCTTTCTTTCCATCTACGACGACTGGGGACGGAAAAAGCTGAAGTACTTCCATTCGTTGGGGCTCAAGACCCATGTCCTGTGGGAAGTGCCCCTGGAGGCAAAGGGAATCAGTGCGGAAGACGTCCGCAGCCGGATGAGACATGGTGAACCGTGGGAACATCTGGTGCCTCCCTGCGTGGCACACCTGATGAAGAAATGGGACATCCCCGCGCGGCTCCGGAATATTTCGGAGCCGACTCAGATCAATCCATGAAGCAGGTGTTGACGACGCAGCTGTAATCGGAGAAGTCGTAGATGAACCGAAGAGAAAGATTATCGTGAGGTGAAGGAAGATTGATAGAGATTGATATCCCTGGCAAAGGCGTTTACAGGTTCGAGCACCTGGTCCTGGACCTTAACGGAACGATTTCCCTGGACGGCGCCGTCATCGAAGGGGTTTCCGAAAGACTTGAATTGCTGCGCCGGCTGGTCGACATCGTCATCGTCACGGCGGATACCCAGGGTAAAGCTAAGGAATTGGGCAAGGATCTTCGCGTTGAAATCCACATCCTCCATCCGGGCGATGAACAGGAGCAGAAGCTCAGACTGGTGCGGCAGTTGGGCAGGGATTCCACCGTTTCCATGGGAAACGGCGCAAACGACGTTTCGATGTTGAAGGAGTCCATTCTGGGAATCTGCGTCATCGGTCCTGAAGGCGCCTCCTCGGAGGCGATTTCCTGCTGTGATCTTGTCACAGCGGATATCAATGCCGCCCTTGATCTGCTGCTGAAATCTCACCGGCTGATTGCAACGCTGCGCAGATAGGAACAAAGTCAGAACTGCGTTAATATTCAACTGTAAAAAACTTTACAATACCATTCTTCCATCGGATTCAGCCTTATCAAGCATATTCCTCAAGGCATCTCGTTTCCCGTGCCCGGATGTCCGACATGGTGTTCTTTTTTTGAGTATTACTTAAAAATCAGAGAGTAATATTGCTCATGCCGGTCTGCAAGTGCCTCAAGACTGAAATGCTTATGCACGAAGATTCTGCCTTCTTCTCTCATTGCCTTTCTCTTTATTCCGTCTGTTCCCTACCTTTTCTTATGACCGTTCTTTGATCTTCCGGAAGAGGAGACGGGGCGGGCTGTCCGACCAGCTTTGTCACCGCACGGAATTTAGGCGGACAGACTTCGAAGCAGGTCCCGCATTTGATGCATTTATCCTGATCAATGACATGGACCTGCCCCTTGGCGCTGATGACCGCATCGGCGGGGCATTTCCGGGCGCAGGTCATGCAGGCCTGGCAATTTTCCGGCTCGATGTAGTACGTCGGCGCCTCGCGAATCAGACGCTCGACTTCTTCAGTTGTAAACAGTTTGGCATAGGCCGTCTCATCGTGATCGTGCAGGGCCAGTTCCTTCATCTTTGCCAGCTTGAAATAAGGGATCAGCCTGGCCATCTGTTCCAGTCTGGACTTCAATTCGTCTCTGTCAATCCCCTCACTGCTGCCCAGTGGTCCCAACGCCTCGATTTCCCTACTGAACTCGTTCATGATGTGGGCGAAACGAATTCCTTCGCCGGCGGAAACCCACTCCAGCCTCAGCCGTTTGGGATTGATCCCGATGTGCTCCAGCAGCTTTTTGCAGAATGTCGCCATGCTGTACGCATCATAATTTCCCTCCGGGTTGTAATGGCAGTCGTTGATATGGCAGCCGCCGACAAACACCGCATCCTGTCCGGTCAGGAAAGCCCGGAAGATGAATTTCAGGTCGACTCTGCCGGAACACATCACCCTGATCAACCGTATATACGTGGGGTATTGAAAACGGGAAACGCCGCACAGGTCGGCGCCTCCGTAGCAGCACCAGTTGCAGATAATACCCAGCATCTTTGGTTTAAACGTTGCGTCCGCACTCATTTTTTATCTTACCTCCTTAGGTTGGCAATACGTCCTTTCTGAATTGGTTTCTTTCTACGCTTCTGCAAATGCCGCAGCCGCAGACTCCACGACCAGCTCGCTGGAGCCCGCCGCATCGATCTGTGTCAGAAGTTCTGTATCGGTATAGTGCTTCAGTTGAATGGCCCCCGTCGGGCATTTAGAATTACAGAGACCGCAGCCCTTACAGAGAACAGGGATGACCGAGGCTTTTTTACCCTGCTTCGTCTCCTTGAATTCGATAGCTCCATATGTACAGGCCGGAACACAGGCCCCACAGGCCATACACATTTTTTCATTCACCTCGCAGACAGAACCCGAGGCAACGACCGTATCATTGGCAAGAAGGGTCAAGGCCCTCCCGGCGGCTCCATAGGCCTGAGCAACCGCTTCCGAGATATGCTTGGGGTAGTGCGCGATCCCGCATAGGTAAACCCCTTCCGCGGCGAAGTCCACAGGTCTCAGTTTGACATGGGCTTCCTGACAGAAACCATCCGGACCCAGGGCCACCTTGAATTTTTTGGATATTTCCTCACTTTCCGCCGAGGGAATCGTGGCGACGGACAAAACGAGACAGTCGGCATCCAGGGCGAGTGCCTTCTCCAAAATGGGATCAGACGCGGTCACCCGTAAAACCGGCCTGCCTTCCTCGACAACGGCTTCCACCCGGGGAGGATTTTCCGGTTCATAGCGGATGAACTTGACGTTCTTTTCCGAGGCATCCCGGTAATAATTCTCGATATAGCGGTATGTTCTCATGTCCCGGAAGAGAATCGATACCTCAACCCCGGGGTTGATCTCCTTGAGCTTCAGGGCGTTTTTGATGGCATGACTGCAGCAGATCCGGGCGCAGTAATTTCTGTCTTCGTTCCGGCAGCCGACGCATTGGATCATCGCCACATTCCGGGCCTGGACAACGTTTTCTTCCCCCCTGGCGATTCGTTCTTCCAATTCCAACTGGGTCAAAACCCGCTCATCCTGTCCATAGAGGTATTCCGTAGGCTTATATTCGTCGGCTCCGATGGCGATAACGATTGCGCCATGTTTGATTTCCGTGAGTCCCCGGTCGGACTGCACCCTGGTGATGAAGTTACCCACGTAACCGCTCGCTTCAGGAATTGTTGCATTCGTATACACATGGATCATGGGGTGCTGATAAATCTTCTGGATCAGATCCCGCAGATACGCCTGAACATCCATTCCTTCCAGGGTATAATGGAGTCTCCTCGCCATTCCTCCGAGCTCTTTTTCCTTTTCCACGAGAAAAACCTCGTGTCTCTGATTCGCGATGGACAATGCGCTGATCATTCCGGCGATGCCGCCACCAACGACCAAGGCCCTCTTGTCGACGGGAAGATTGAATTCCTGCAGGGGCTCCAGAAAATGAGCGCGGGCGACGGACATCCGGATGATATCCTGTGCCTTCTCCGTGGCCGCTTCCTTTTCTTTTGAATGGACCCAGGAGCAATGCTCCCGAATGTTCGCCATATCGTAGTAATATTGGTTTATTCCCGCCTCCCTGAGGGTGTCCCGGAACAGCGGTTCGTGGGTCCGGGGGGTACAGGCGGCGACAATCACGCGGTTGAGCCCCTTTTCCTGGATATCCTTTGCCAGCATGGCCGCGGCTTCCGTCGAGCAGATGAAGAGGCTTTCTTCAGCGTGAACCACATGAGGCAATGTTTTGGAATATTCAACCGTTGCCGGAACATTGACGATTCTCCCGATATTGGCACCGCAGTGACACACATAGACGCCGATTTTCGGCTCTTCCTGGGAAACATCCCTTTCCTGCGGGTAGACCCTTTCCTTGGACAGATTTCCCCGCCGGTAGGAGAGGATCTCACCGCACATGGAACCGGCCCCACTGGCGCCCAGAACCCCCTCCGGAATATCCATGGGGCCGATGAAGGCGCCGCTTACAAAGATTCCGGGACGGGTCGTCTCCAGTGGATTGGAGATACTGGTTTTACAGAACCCGTGATCGTTGAGTTCGATGCCGAACGCCCTGGCCACTTTTTCTACATTTGCGGGAGGAACCAGGCCGACGGACAGAACCACCATATCGAATTCTTCCTTTTTGACGCCCTCAGGCGTCGTATATCTCACAGTGATATTCTTCGTCACCGGGTCCTCCCTGACGATGGAGGCATAGCTTCTTATGAAGCGGATGCCGGGAAGGTTTTCCGCTCGCTGGTAAAAGCGCTCAAAATCCTTGCCGTAGGAGCGAATGTCATTATGGAAGATCGTGCACCGGGCCCCTTCATCATGGTCCTTCGTCAGAATGACCTGCTTCTGGGTATAGGTGCAGCAGACCGCGGAACAGTAACTGTTATCGCCAGGGGTAACCCGTCGGGAGCCGACGCAATGGATCCAGGCAACATTATGGGGATGCTTCAGATCGGACGCGCGCAATATCTCGCCCTCGTAAGGTCCGGTAGCGCACAGGAGACGTTCATAGTCAAGGCCGGTGACCACGTTGGCAAAGTCGTTGTAATGATATTCTTCCTTTGCCCTGGGATCATAGGCCTCGATGCCCGGAGACAGAATGATCGCTCCCACGTTTATATCCATCCTTACCGGCTTTTGGCTGAAATCGATGGCGTTTGACTGACAAACCCCTAAGCAGATCTGGCATTTCTTTTCCTTGAGATAAAGGCAACTGTCATCGATATAGGGAACCAGGGGGATGGCCTGAGCGAAGTAAATATGAATGGCTTTGTTCTTCGAGATGTCCTGGTTGAATTTATCCGGATACACGGCTGGGCAGTACTCCACGCAGGTCGTGCAACCCGTGCACTTGCTTTCGTCGATATATCGGGGTTTCTTGACCACGGTGACCGTGAAGTCTCCTGCTTCTCCTTCCACGCTTTCGACTTCCGCATAGGTGATCATCTCGATATTTGGATGCCGTTTACATTCAACGAATTTGGGAGACTCGATGCACATGGAGCAGTCATTGGTGGGAAAGGTCTTGTCAAGGTGGGCCATCTTTCCGCCGACGGTCGGCGATTTCTCGACAAAGTAAACCTTGAAGCCCGCCGTGCCGAGATCCAGCGCAGCCTGTATGCCGCTGATCCCCCCACCGACAACCATCACATCGCCAAAATTGCTGTTCGCCAAGCTTCTGTAAAGCTGTTCGATCTGTTCTTTTTCCACTTTTCTTATGTCCTTTCCGTATATAAGGTTGATATGGCTGTCCAATAAAATCCTCTGTCTCTATGACCTGAAGACAAGGACGTTTCTGCGAGGAGATACAGGGAGGCCGAATGAACAGCCCTCTTCCGGAGCTGAACTTTGGATGTCTTAAAGACGCAACATCGCTTCAGATTATAGGGAAATGTCAAATTTTCCGGGTAGTCTGTTTTTTGAGGAATGTGGTCTGGATGACCAGGCACGGCCTCCTCCCTGTACACCGCCGCTTTCTCCGCGGCAGGACAGGGCTGAGCCTATTCGGTCTGCTGTGGGAAAGGAGCGGAAAAAAGCATTGCCGAGAACCGTCCAAGTTCTCTAACTTCTCCTCATATTCGTTGTGCGCATTGAAAGGCTAACATATCCATTATCCTGAAAATATTTCCTTTTCTTGCCAGTTTCTGCAAAGTTGTTGCAGATGGACCTGGGTCAGCTTCCTTAAGGGTATTGCAATCAGTTTGTAGGATCGATTCTGATCCTTTTTTTATTTTATCATCATCATGAAGCTGTAATGTAATCATTGCTATATTATTTAATTGAATGCGTCAAATAAAAAAATAGAATAGAAAGGGCAGAAATATTCTTAATAATATAAGTAAAAGCAATATATTAAATATAGCATCTACTGAAATGGGGAGATAGAAAGAGGAGAATGTGTAAGGAATAACCATGAAATATGGCCAAAGTGAGCGGATTGCCGAGTCCATGCCGCTTTGTCCGGTTTGCGTTCGTGTGTGAGATACGGCGACAGCCTTCCTCTGGAAAATTGCTCATGCATGTTTTTTATCATGAACTCCTTACTATAGCTAATTTGAATTTGACATATAAAAATATGTTATATATGGAGTGCGGTATCGAGATATTGATTTCAGGCATGCTTTTCCGGAATCGCTGTTTTTAAAAAATCTGTATTGATTGAGGTAAAACAATGGATCCAGTATTGGTTAAATTGGCACTCGGAGGAATCGCATTCCTCGTCTGCATCGGACTTTTATTCGGCATTGGGCTGGCATTGGCCGCACAGAAATTCGCTGTCGAAACCAATCCAAAGGTGGAGGAAGTGCTTGAAGTTCTTGCCGGAGCACAGTGTGGTGGATGCGGTTACGCAGGTTGTGAAGGGTATGCAGAAGCGGTTGTTAACGATCCGGAGGTGTCCCCCGATCTCTGTTTTCCCGGCAAGGCTGCGGTAGCGGAAGCTGTTGCGGAAATTACCGGGAAAAAGTTATCCGGCGCCGCCAACATGGTCGCTGCAGTAAGATGCTCCCGCATCGAGGGAAAAGTTGGACAGAAATACAAGTATCTCGGTTATCAGACCTGTGCGGGTGCGAACCTTGCCTTCGGTGGGCCACAGGAATGTGCATACGCCTGCCTCGGTTTCGGGGACTGCGTTGCGGCTTGCCCATTTGGGGCCATTACCCTGGAGAATTCCTTTCCAGTCATCGATGTTGAGAAGTGTGTGGGCTGCGGCTCCTGCGTGCGAACATGTCCAAAGAATGTCATTGAAATCACTCCCTCAAGCGCTCGCGTCTGGGTGCCCTGCAGCACAAAGGATCCCGGGAAGGCGGTGCGGTCTGTGTGCGAGGTGGGATGCATAACCTGCAAGATGTGTATCAAAGCCTGTCCGGCAGGAGCTGTGAGGGTAGAGGGCGATCTCATCCGCATTGATCACAAGAAATGCGCAGATTACGGTGTGGAGTGCAAAGAAATCTGCGTTGAGAAGTGCCCGCGGAATATTTTCAGGCCGTTTGAGGCAGCAGTAAAAAAGGCTGAACAAGTTGAGGCGGTAGCTTGACAATTCCATACCATTCCACCCCTTCTAAAGAGACGGACAAGAAGGAGAGAATATGGGATCTGACAAAGTAGAAACATGCGCCTCTGGGAAACTCACCGCAAGACCATCCTTTTCGTAACCCACGGTGTCGATGGGACCATCTGCCAGGCGGGACTACGCAATGGTCATGTCCGTTCGCCCTGGCCGCTTTCTTGAAGTCATGGGGGCCGCCCTGAGTTCAAGAGGGCGTTCTGATGTGTAATCGGAAGGCCGCGTGGCCCCGGAAAGGAGACCACGCGGCTTGAAATGAGAATTTCTTTTTAGAGTTTTTCCACATTTACGGCACAGGCCTTGTACTCCGCCGTTTTCGTTACCGGATCATAGACCGCGTTGGTCAGCCAGTTGGCGCAGCCTTCGCGGAAATGGAAGGCCATCCAGACCATGCCGGCAGGCACCTGCTCAGTCACCTTGGCACGCACCTTCACTTCTCCCCGCCGCGAGCTGACTTTCACGTATTCACCCTGATCAATGCCCAGTTTCTGTGCATCTGCCGGGGAGATATCCGCCGTTTCTTCCGAGAGAATCAGATTCATGCCGGAACGGCCCGTCTGGGTGCGGGTATGATAGTGGAAGAGGCGGCGGCCCGTGCTGAGCACGAAGGGATATTCCGCATCCGGCACTTCCGCGGGAGGCGCCCAGTCCACGGGATTGAAGATTCCTTTTCCGTGGGTGAAGATGCCGTCGCGGTGCAGGAAGGCCGTCCCCGGATGATCTTCCGTCGGGCAGGGCCACTGGAGGCCGTCCGTTTCAATCCGGCGGTATTTGATGCCGCCCAGGGCTGGCGCCAGAACGGACACTTCGTTGTCCCAGATTTCCTGGGAACTGCTGGAAGTCCATTCCTGTCCCATGCGTTTGGCCAGTTCCTTGAAGATCCACCAGTTGGGTCGAGCATCACCCGGCGGGGTTTTCACCGTGCGGACGCGGTTGACGCGACGCTCACTGCTGGAGAACGTTCCGTCATCCTCGCTCCACGCGGCGGCCGGGAAAACCACATGAGCAAAGCGGGTCGTTTCCGTGGGGAAGATATCCTGGCAGACGAGAAATTCCGCGGATGCCAGCTCGTGTTCCACCTTATGGATGTCCGGTTCCGTATTGGCCAGATTTTCTCCGAAGATGTAAAAGGCCCGGACGGACTTGTCCACCAGCCCCTCCATCATCTGGGGGATCATCAACCCGTTGTTTTCCGGCAGCTTCTCGACGCCCCAGGCCTTTTCAAATTTGGCCCGGGCAGCCGGATCGATAACCTTCTGATAGCCGGGGAAGACGTTGGGCAGGGCGCCCATATCGCAGGCACCCTGGACGTTGTTCTGACCGCGCAGGGGATTCACGCCGGCGGACGGCATTCCCAGGTTCCCCAGCAGGAGCTGGAGATTGGCCGTGCTCATCACGTTGTCCTTCCCGGTCGTGTGTTCCGTGATCCCCAGGGTGTAGCAGAGCATCGCCGGTTTCACTGAAGCCAGCAGCCGGGCCACTTCCCGGATCTGTTCCACACTCACTCCGGAAATCTCGGCGGCCCGTTCCGGCGGATATTCCAGAACCTTGGCCTTGAAGGCCTCGAAGTTATCACATTTCTGTGCCACAAATTCCTTGTCGTAAAGATTTTCCGTGATCAGCACGTTCATGATGCCGTTCAGGAAGGCGATGTCGCTTCCCACCCGGATCTGACAGTGGATGTCGGCAAAATCCACGAGGGGCTGTTTACGGGGGTCCGCCACGATCAGCTTAGCCCCGTTCCGGACTGCGTTTTTCAAAAATGTGGACGCCACAGGATGGGCTTCGGTCATGTTTGTGCCGATGCAGAAAAACATCTTTGCATTGGCGAATTCGCCGAAGGAATTGGTCATTGCTCCCGAACCGAATGATTGCGCCAGACCGGCGACAGTGGGAGCATGTCAGGTACGCGCGCAGTGATCGATATTGTTGGTACCGATGACTGCGCGGAAAAGTTTCTGCATCTGGTAGGAGTCTTCGTTGATGCTCCGGGCGCAACTGACGCCGGCGATGGCGTCCGGGCCGCTTTCAGCGATGATCTGTTTAAACTTGCCGGCCACCAGATCGAGGGCTTCATCCCACGAAGCCTCCCGGAACGCGCCGTTTTCCTTGATCAAAGGGGTGGTCAGGCGTTCCCCGGAATAGATGAAATCGTAGCCGAATCGCCCCTTGACGCAAAGCCTTCCCTTGTTGGGTGCACCTTCTTCCACACCGGTAACTTTGACAATCTGTTCCCCCTTGGTGTGCAGATAAAGCTGACAGCCGACGCCACAATACGGACAGGTGGTGCGGACCTTTTCGATCTCCCAGGAGCGCGCTTTGCCGATGGATTTTTTCTCGATCAGAGCGCCCACAGGACAGAGCTGAACGCATTCGCCGCACTGAACACAGGTTGATGCTCCCATGGGGGAGTCGGTGTCGAAAATGATGGACGTTTCGTGCCCCCGTCGGCAGAAATCGAGAACCTCGTTGACGACGACATCGTTGCAGCCGGCGACGCAGCGACCGCAGGAGATGCACTTGTTGCGGTCGACTCGAATGAATGCGGAACTTTCATCAATGCCCTTCTGGACATCTGCATATTGAATGCTGGGACGTTCAATTCCCAGGTAATAAGCGGCATCCTGCAGTTCGCAGATTCCGTTTTTCTCACAGGAGATGCAGTCATGCCGGCCTGTGGAAAGAAGCAGATCCACAACCAGTCGCTGGGCCGCCAAGGCTTTTTCCGATTGTGTGTTGATCTTCATTCCTTCTCGCACCGGCAGGGTGCAGGTGGCCTGAAGTCCCCGCATATCTTCCACTTCCGCGACGCAGACGCGGCATTTTCCCGCGACACCCGTTTTATCATGATAGCAAAGGGATGGAATGTAAATCCCATTTGCCCTGGCAGCCTGAAGCACGGTCTGACCAGCATCGGCATCGCAGGTTATTCCATTGATATTGATTTTCATAGTGAATTTTCCCTCTCTCCTTGATCTGTGATCATCATCTTACTTTTTAATCAGTGCATCGAACTCGGAACGGAATTTTTCGATCATCGCTTGAATGGGCACGGCAAAAGCTTCCCCTGTAGGACACAGGGTCAATCCCCGGACGGTAATGCAGATCCCGAGGATCTTTTCGATGTCCGCAGCCTCTCCCTGTCCGGAAAGGAGTTTGTGGAGAATATTGACGAGGGTATAGGAACCTTCCCGGCAGGGAACGCACTTGCCGCAGGACTCATGGGCGTAAAATTCAATGGCTCTCAAGGCAAGCTCAGGTATGGAAAAATCTTCGCTGATGACCATGATTCCACCCGAACCCAGGCCTGTTCCATGTTTTGCGCAGGAATCATAATCCATCGTCAGATCCTGAAGCTCTTCGGCTTTCAGGATGGCGACGGAAAGACCACCCACGATGGCGGCCTTCAGTTTTCCTTTCACGCCGCCGGCGGCTTCCATCAGTTCGTTGAACGAAACACCAAGAGGGTATTCATACACCCCGGGTTTGTTTACGCAGCCGCTGATCCCGAACAGTTTGAAGCCGTAATTGTTTTCGAATCCCCACTGCTTGAAGGCTTCCGCTCCCTTTTCGATGATGAAAGGTACGCTGGCCAGTGTTTCCACATTGTTGACGATGGTGGGACACCCATATAATCCTTCCACGGCGGGGAAAGGCGGCCGGATGCGAGGCTGTCCCCGCTTGCCTTCGATGGATTCGATCAGCGCCGTTTCCTCGCCGCAGACATAGGCCCCTGCGCCACGATGAACGATAATGTCCAATTCAGAGAGCTGACCGTCCGCCTTCGCTTCGCCTATGGCTTTTTCCAGGATGTCCGCGATCCATGCGAATTCGCCCCGGATATAAATAAAGGCTTGCCGGGCTCCGATAGCGCGGGCGGCGATGGCCATTCCCTCGATCAGCAGGTGCGGATCGTATTCCATGATCTGCCGGTCTTTGTATGTTCCCGGTTCCCCTTCATCAGCATTGCAGATCAGGTAAACCGGTTTGTCCGTATCCTTCGGGATGAAGCCCCACTTGACGCCAGCCGGGAATCCGGCGCCGCCGCGTCCCCGCAGATTGGCCTTTTTCACTTCTTCCAGAATCTCTTCCGGTTTCATGGTCCCGGCCTTGGCCAGGGCCTGATAGGCTCCGTTGCCTTTTGCGACAGCAAGCGCCGTGGCATCCTTCACGCCGCGATTTTTCAGCAGGACGTTGCAGACGCTGCCGAAGGAATAGGTCGTTTCACTTTCCGGCATCATTCCTTTTCTGAGGGAATCCAGCAGAGAGTCGACTTTTTCCCGCGTCATGTTCTCGTAATAGACATCATTAACCTGGATAACGGGGCAGGTTCCGCAGGAGGCGAGGCATTCCACCTCCGACAGGGTAAACAGTCCATCGGGTGTTGTTTCTCCCGCCTTGATATTCAGGGTCTTTTCAAGATGGTCGAGGATTTCCCCCGCCCCCATTAGGGTGGCCGGGATATTTGTATCCACCTGGAGATGATATCGGCCCACCGGTTTCTCCACATTGTACATCGAGTAGTACGTGGCGAGGCCGTAAGCTTTACCGAAGGGCACGTCGACAAGTTCTGCAACGGTTCGAATGTCATCCTGATCGAGCCGGTTGGCATTTTCTTTCTGAGCGAGCATCAACGCCGGCATGAGCGCCGATTGTTTTTCGGGATACCGGCATAGAAGCTGGTGAATGTCATTTTTCAACTGTTCCGTGATCATAACTGGGTTTCTTATTCTCCTTTCGATTAAGGCATCCCTCTCACCAGCCTGACAGGAAAGAAGGGGGGGACGTGTCCCCCCCTTCTTTCCTTGCTAATGACAGGTCATGTTCACAGACTTAATGTCCATGTGATGAAGATTTTTCTTCCCCATAGACGACAAGCGTTCCGTGTTCTTCCATTTCCTTGAGCCACTTGGGGTGCTGTTTCTTCAGCCAGGCGCGGGTTACCCAGCCCGTCATCATGGCGGGCAGCGATCCCGGGGAGCCCACGGTTCCCAGGTAGAGGTGAATGAAGAAGAAAGCGAAAATTGCCACAAATCCCGCGGCATGGATCAGGTACATCAGTCTCACGAGGGCGGCCGGGATGCTCAACGGAAAGAGCATGATCAGCCCTGACAGAACCATGGCGGCTCCGCCGACTGCCACGACCAGGAAGAACATCTTCTGGCCGGGATTGTACTTGCCCACCTCGGGAACCTTGTCCACATGCCACAGATAACCGCCAGCGCTTTTGATCCAGTCCAGATCCTCAGGAAAAACAAAGATCCCCGCTTCCTTCCACCACATGCGAACAGCAAAGAACAGGGACAGGATGAAGAAGAGCGCGGTAAAGTTATGAATATATTTCAGTGATTTCAGCCCGCCGAAAGGTTCACCGAGAAAATTCAGGGAATGGAACATTATTCCCAGTCCCGAAAAGCACAGAATCAGGCAAGAAACAGCCAGGCACCAGTGCACGATCCTTTCAAAGGAGTCCGTCGCTTGAATCAATCCTTTTCTCATGGTTATTCCCCTCCCTTCGGTTCTTGACCCTGTTCTTCGTCAGGCAGTTTGGGCCCGTGAATGATGTAATGCAGGAACGAGCCTGCAATCACACCGCCGGCAGACAGGAGACTCAGAGGTTTGAGGATGTCCTTCCAAAGTATGGTTGTGACCGGCACGCTGGGGCTCTTCGGCAGGTGCTCGTACACTTCTGGTTTTTCACCCAGAACATAAATCACGTGGGTGCCATCGACGAACTTGTCTCCATAGACGTTGGCGTCACCACCAAGCTCCTTCACCCGTGCATAGGCCTTCTTGATCATGACGTCCTTCGGGCCGATGGTAAGGGCTCCAGTCGGGCAGGATTTGACGCAGGCCGGCTGCTGATCCCCCTGGAGACGGGTGTAGCAGAGATCGCATTTGTAAACCTTGTCCGTTTCCGGGTTATAGCGGGGAACATCGAAGGGACAGGCGGAGATGCAGTACTTGCAGCCGATGCACTTTGCCTGGTTGATGCCCACAGTTCCGTATTCCGTGTGATACAGGGCGCCGCTGGGGCACACCTTGACGCAGGCCGCATCGGTGCAGTGCATGCAGCCGTCTTTCCGGAACAGCCACTTGAATTCGCCGTCTTTAGGAGCGTACTCCTGAAAGCGGATCAGGGTCCAGGTGTTCCATTGAAGATCCGGCGGATTCTGATAACTGCCCCACTGTTTCGTTTTCAGTCCAGGGACCTCGTTCCACTGCTTGCAGGCTACCTGGCAGCCACGGCAGGCCGTGCACAACGTTGTATCGATCAGCTTTACAAATTCAGTTTTCATTTCTTCCCTCCTATGCCTTCGTCACGTTGACCATGAACGCCTTGTACTCGGGACAGAAGGTGTTCGCGTCACCGACCGTTGGCGTCAGGAAGTTGGTACTGTCGCTTCCGTTCTTGGGGAAGAGCCAGCCGTAATTGAAGGGAAGACCAACCTGGTGAACCGTTTTTCCTTCGACCTGGAAGGGCTTGAAGCGCTTGGTCACCATGGCGACACATTCCACGGAACCGCGAATGGAGGAAACCTTCACCCGTTGGCCGTTCTGGATGCCTTTTTCCTTTGCCAGGAGATCCCCGATTTCGACATACAATTCGGGCTGCATCTCCAGGAGCCAGGCCTGCCACCGGGTCAGCGCCCCTGAGCACCAATGCTCCGTGCAGGAGTAAGTCGTACAGACATAGGGGAACTTTTCGCTGGCGTTAGCCACCTTGTCCAGATCGCTCTTGAAGATCTCGATGGCCGGGTTAATCAGTTGACTTGACAGGGGGTTCTTGGCCAAGGGGCCTTCCAGGGGTTCGTAGTGCTCCGGGAAGGGCCCTTCAGCCATGCCCGGGCCGAACAGCGCGCCCATTCCATCTTTTTGCATAATGAACGGATATTTTCCCTTTTCCTTATCCGCCTGGGGCGGCCAGGGACCGTCGGGAACGTCGCCCACCCATTTATCGCCGACCCATTCCAGTATCTTCCGTTTGGGATTGTAGGGCTTCCCGTTCACATCGCAGGAGGCCCGATTATACAGAATCCTGCGGTTGACGGGCCAGGCGTAGGCCCAGTTGGGGTACAAACCGAGTCCCGTGGGGTCTTCCTTGCCGCGTTTGGCCATCTTGTTCTCGCCATCGGCGCCGAAACTGCCGGCCATGATCCAGTTGCCGCACGCAGTTGAGCCGTCATCCTGAAGGTTGCCGAAGGTCGGTACCAGTTGGCCCTTCTTGAATTCCGTCTTCGTTCCCTTGGCCTTGTCCTCAATCACCGTATCTTGGAGGAAATGGCCGTTGATCTGTTTGGACACCTTCAGGACGTCGAAATGTCCCTTCTTGTCCAGATAATCCCATTTCAGATTCAGGATCGGCTCAGGATTTGCCCCTCCCTCCTTGGCGTACAGCTCCTTAACGGCCGCCATGATCTTGAGCGTAATCTCTCCGACCGGAATCGCATCGCCGGGGGCCTCGGCAGCCTTGTACTTCCACGTGACCCAACGACCCGAGTTGCTCTGGCTGCCTTCCTTTTCCATCGTTGCGGATGCAGGAAGGAGAAAGACCTCTGTCTTGATCTTCTTGGGATCAACGCCGGGACCTTTCCAGAAGGAGTATGTTTCGTTGTCGAAGATGTTCTCGCCGACGAGCCAATCCAGCTTTTCCAAGGCCTTGCGAACCTTGGCCGTATTTGGGGAACTGACCGCCGGGTCCGTTCCGACTGCGAACAGTCCCTTCACCTTACCCTCATACATCTTATCGAAAAGGTGCATCAGGGAATAAGGGACGCCATCATCAATCTTGGGCAGCCAGGAATAACCGAATTCATTTTCTTTGGTTGCCTTGTCATCGAACATGGCTTTGAGGAAACTCACGAAAAACTTCGGATAGTTCTGATAATAATTGGCCGACTGAGGATCTTTTGATTCCGGTGTGTACTTATGCAGATATTTTTCCAGCGTATCCAGAGAGGCTGGCAGCATCTTCAGGTATCCGGGCAGATTGCCGTAAAGGATACAATGGTCCGTTGATCCCTGGACATTCGGTTCACCGCGCAAGGCGTTGATGCCGCCGCCGGCGATCCCCATATTTCCGAGGAGAAGCTGTATGAGCGACATGGTGCGTATAATCTGGCTTCCCGTCGTATGATGGGTCCACCCCAGGGCGTAGCATTCCGTCCCCGCTTTGTCCGGGACACCGGTAGCGCTGAATGCCGCATATACCTTTTCCAGGTTTTCCTTGGAAACACCGGTGGTACTGGAAACCTTGTCGATGGTGTAACGGGAATAGTGAGCTTTCATCATCTGGAAAACACAGCGGGGATCGGTCAGGGTCATATCCCGCTTCGGGATGCCATTTCCGTCCTTTTCCAGGACCCAGGAGTCCTTGTTGTATTTCCGCTTGACCGGGTCATAGCCGGAAAAAAGACCGTCCTGGAAACTAAAATCGGGTCCCACAATAAAGGAAGCGTTGGTATAATTCACCACGTATTCCCTAAAGTATTTTTCATTGTTGATGATGTAATTGATCATTCCCCCAAGGAAGGCGATGTCTGTCCCGGAACGCAGAGGGACATGGTAATCGCAACGGGCAGAAGTCCTTGTATAGCGGGGATCGACATGGATGATGGTTGCCCCGTTTTCCTTTGCCCGAAGAATCCACTTGAAGGCGATAGGGTGATGTTCTGCCGCGTTGCTCCCCATGATCAGGATGCAATCGCTGTTCTTTAAATCGATATAATGGTTCGTCATGGAACCGCGTCCGAACGACTCTCCCAGAGCCGCAACAGATGGGCTGTGTCAGACCCTGGCCTGGTGATCGATGTAGACAAGCCCCAGCGCCCTTGCCTTGACACTCATGAGCCAGCACTCCTCATTATCCACATTGGAGCTGCCCAGATGGCCGATGTTTTCACAACGATTGACGAGTTCACCCTTGGCGTTGGTCTTGACAAAGCCCGCTTCCCGTGTGTCCTTGACCAGGCGGGCGATCCTGGACAGCGCCCAGTCCCAGTCCTTCTCTTCCCATTTGTCGCTCATGGGAGCCCGGTACAGAACTTTTGTTAGACGGTGCTTGTTGGCCTCTGTAAGATCGAAGAACCCCGCGCCCTTGGCACACAGGGAGCCTTCGTTGATGGGATGATCGGCGTCGCCCTCAATGTTGAAGACTTTTCCGGTCAATTTATCAACACTGCAGATGAGGCCGCAGCCGACAGAACAGTAACAGCATGTCGTTATAACCTGTTTTGCCCCTTTGACCCGATTCATCTTGTTGAGCTCATCTGCGTAAGCTCTGGCAGGTTTCAAACTGATGCCCAGAGAGGATAAGGCAATGCCTGATCCTACAACGCCGGACAGGTTCAAGAAACCTCTCCTTGTGATCTCCATGGTTACCTCCTTATGAAATATGTCTATAATGACCTATGTAGCATAAGACACCTATGTCTTTTTTCGCTGATCGTCAAGGAGAAAATGTGTTTTTCTGAAAGAAAATCGATTAGTTATACTAAGATTAACATAATAAGAAAGATTGTCTGATCATCTAAGGAAGGAAGAAAGGGAAATCTCAAAAGGGGCTGCCTATGAGGCATTTCACAAAACCTGAAATGGCTCACAGGGCATTTATCATTCCGAAATTAAAAAACATTCCAGTCGGTTACTGTCATGGGGACGAAATGTTTCTCCTGCAGAATGATATCGAGATGGGTGAGGCCGAGGGCCGAAACATCCAGATCACGATCGTTCAGGTCACTTACCCGGTTCAGGGTGATCAGGTAGCGTTGGCACTCTTCGCATGTGAAGGCGGACTCCTGGGGTTTATCTTCAATATAGAAAAAATTCATTTCCTGCTGCGCCTCACGTTCACAATAGGGACAAATAACCCGACTGAAGCGCCAATCGTGGCCGCAACGGGAACAATGGAGCCGGCGCTCGCCGATCTTCTCCCCAATGACGGCCAGGGAGGGGAACGATCCACAGATGGGGCAGTAGCCCTTTTCCCAATGGAACGCTTCGATCTGCTCCGCGATATCTCCGGCTCTCTTTTCGAGAACGATTCTTGAAGCCTGATTCAGAATAAAGCCGATTCGCTCTGCGGCAATGGAAATCGCTTCGGCCCAGATGGAGAGAAGATCCTGTTGCTCTTCCGAATTCCGCCTGAAATAATCATAGAGATCGAAATCCTCCGCTTGAAGGGCGTTTTCAAGACGATCAAGATCCTCCCGCAGATCGGGAAAGCCTTCATGAACGGCAGGAATCATGGCCTGGACAATGTCTTTCCAGGGATCATCCTTTCGAATCAGAGGATACTGCGCGATGACGGGAATGCCTCCCTGGAAGCGAATTTCGTCAAGAACCAGGGGCTCGCTTTCCGCCAACTGCAATCCTTCCAGAATGCGGTTTCTTGCCAGAATCACGGGACGGAACGCCTGCAGGAGGGGTTGGCTGTGAGGGTGTCTTTCCATCTCCCGGTCAATGATATCTTCGAGTTTCTCGATATTGACGCTTTCATCTTTCATCGTGCCACATCCTTTTTTGTTTTTTCCCTGTATAAGAGAGAAAGGGCTGGTGTCAAGGAATATATGTCTGCGCTGATATAATGCGGAACTGGCCGGGGGGCTTTGCTCACTGGAGAGTTGAAAGCGGCATGCCCGGTTTTTCCTGTTTTGAAGTTAAAAGGGATCATGGCGTTCCCAAATATGCAGCAGGGAGCGCCTTTTTTATTTCAAAGATAAGGCGACCCTCCCTGACAGCTCAGGCAGAGTTCCCCATCCTGGGCCGGATAAGCTTCCCGGCACTGGGGGCAGAGGACAATTTTCCCCTTATGCTCTTTCTCAAGAAAACCTGGTTTAAGCTTTACGTTCCGAATTCCGAGGATGTCTGGCCCGGCCTCGCGGATTTCTTTGAACAGCCTTTCGCTATCCTGTTCTTTTTTGGTTTTCAATTTCAGAAACCAGTTTCGAACCTCCTGCCAGGGCCCCATTTTCTCGACATCCAGGAAGACACGCACCCCTTCACCAGTAAACTTGTCATACAGGCTGATTGCAAACAGACCCATGGGAAGGACAGTGAGCCATCCATTGCCGAAAGTGCAGGGGGTCAAAAGCTGGACGGCATCGGGGAGACAGGTTCTCGTTTCACAGATGGCGTCATAGAGGATTCCCTCCGGGATATTTTTAACCGCCAGGTCTACCATGAATCCTCCGATGAGCACGCCGGGGGCGGGATAGCCGTGAAAGGCCGTTATTTTTTCAACATACTCCTCATAAGAGTAAGACAAAATACCTCGTGTCATGGTGTGATTCTTCTCCTTAAATATAAAATCTATGAGACAGAGTGACTCTGAAGGATTCAAGAGAGTTTCTCAAGTCGATGAACCTTATGTCGTGAATTGCATGATGTCAAGACGAAAAAAATTATTCACCCCCCTCTGCTTTATTTCCAAAAAATGAATGCCGTTCCAATTCATTTGCCGGGACATCTTTCTTTCAGGAAAAATGAGAGAGATGAGCCTTCTGCCGGATCGAGGGAGCGGAAAAGCAATGTATTCGTACTATGAAAACAAATAGATACCATTCTTTAAGATTCCAGGTTGACATTCGCTGGCATTTCCTTTGAGCCAATACGACAGCTTATTCATATCTTGACATAAGAAGGTGCGCTGCATATATTTTATTCAGTTACATCCTCGGTGTTAAATCTTCAAAATAGAGGCATGATAGGTGAAAGAAAGTGATAGATATGTTGGATACTTATAACCGGAATATAAATTACCTGCGTATATCCGTGACTGATCGATGTAATTTACGGTGCCGATATTGTATGCCCGAAGAGGGTATTTCCAAGCTTGACCATGGGGAAATTTTGAGTCTGGAAGACATAGTCAGGTTGGTTAAAGTTGCCGTTGGGGTGGGTATTCGTAAGATTCGGCTGACCGGTGGCGAGCCGCTGGTACGTAAAGACATTGCCCGACTGATCGGCTTTATTTCTGAAGTCCCGGAAATTGACGATATTGCCATGACTACCAATGGCGTTTTATTTGCAGATATGGCGGAGCAATTAAAAGCCGCTGGATTGGATCGGGTAAATTTCAGCATGGATACGATGGTATCTGAAAAATTCAGATATATTTCACGTCGGGATCATCTGGCAGATGTGAGGAAGGCCATTTTCAAAGCCCTGGAACTCGGGCTGGAACCGGTTAAAATCAATACCGTGGTCATCAGGGGATTCAATGATGATGAGCTTCTGGATTTTGCGGATCTTGCCTTTGATTTTCCGCTGCACATCCGGTTCATTGAATTCATGCCGATTGGAGATTTGTTATTCTGGAAAAAGGACCGCATGATTACTTCTGAGCAGATTAAAGAAAAGATTGAACAACGCTATGAGCTGACCCCGACGAAGTTAGTTAAAGGAAGCGGTCCTGCCCGATATTTCAAGCTTGCCGGCGGACGGGGCACGATCGGATTCATCACCCCCATGAGTCATAAATTCTGTTCTGAATGCAACCGGTTACGTATGACTGCCGATGGAAAACTGCGAGGCTGTTTATACGATAAGCGAGAAATCGATTTAAAAAAAGCCCTTCAGAGCAAGCCCAGTGATGAAGATCTTAAACAGCTTTTTATTGAAGCGATTCTTCTCAAGCCCTATGAACATCATATGGATGCCGGGTGGGGGAAGGACAACCCTCGTAAAATGAGCCAGATAGGGGGCTAAACCCGGAAAAAATAAGTTTCTGTTCATGATCAGGAAAATTCAGGATCTCTTATTCCCGCTGCAACATTCAGACAGAGCACCCTGCTTCCGGGAGTCATAGCCCGGATACTCTCTTTCGATTCAATACATCCTTAAAAAATAAGACAAAATTTGCGCAGTCATGATGTGGTTCTTTCCCTTAAGCGGGAAATCGATGAGTCCGTATGGCCCTGAGCAATTTCTAAGCATTGCTCAAACGGACAAACCTCGTGTCGTAAAAGTCGTAATGTCAAGACGAATATCAGGCTGGTTGTTGTAATTGTAATATTTGAGGCCTCCGTTCACCCGGTTCTGCAGGTAAAAGTGGATGATCAACAGCGCTGTTTTTTATTGTGCTAAAGGTAATATAAGAGGTCGATTTAATTCATAAAATAGTTAAAATTCAGCTTTACGGTGTGAAGGAAAAGATGTAAATGTTCTACATGTGACACCGGTCGTTATTGACGCAATGAATTGGGGGTATCCAAAAGGACGGTCATGAGATACCAAACTTGCCGGGAGCCTGGATCGCTTTATGCCAGCGATAAGTTCAAATCGGTAGAGGCTGCACTCGAAAGGCATGTCAAAGAAGAGGAAGCCAGATACAGCGGAAAAGGCCGGGGAGATGGCAGCCTGTGGCATCATCTGGTTCGGGTGGCGCGGTTGGCCGAAAAGCTCGGGCGGAGTGAAGGGCTCGATCCTGCAACCTGCAGACTGGCAGGTCTGTTTCATGACGCCGGCAAATTCTCGGGCGGAACTTATCATCAGGACGACCGACCGGAAGAAGAGCGTTCCGTGGATATATTGGTGGAGCTTGCGGGTAAGCATGATTTAGATCGGGATATTGTCGATCGGATCGCCAGATCCTTCCAACAGCTATACCGGGATGGCGAAAATCAAACTCCTTTGACCCGGGTTTTGTTCGATGCCGATAATCTGGACAAGCTTGGATTCCTCGGAATCGCCAACTATTTTATCAAGACCGGTCTCCGGGGCAAAGGCGTGTCTGCGAACATGCTCTATCAATTAACCGCGGAACTGACCTATGCGCGCCACGCAGCGGATTGTATGGCAACGCCGGCAGGTCGCGAGCTGGCCCTCCGCAAGGCGCCGGAAACCTATCGATTCATTTTGGATCTCCTGCAATCGCTGCGAGACGATGGCATCTTTGATTTTAAAGTCGAGGAAGTCAGGTTCGACCAACTGCTCCTCGACGTTGTATCCCCTTACTCATGTGAGTGTCGGGGCACGCTGGAACGCCGTCTCTGGAAAGTCAGGGGCATCAAGTGCCTGGAAATCCATCTCGAGCATTCCTGCCCGAGATGTGAGGCACGCCATGAGATTCGTTTTTGCACCCCGAAGCTTCGAACCCAGGGGGAAAAGAATACAAGGGATCTTTTCCGAACTTCGCAACTTGATATCCGGCAGGCAACTGACAGTTACTTTTGAGGAGCATGCAAAATGGTCATCGTTTCAAAAGATCCGATTGATCCGGCGGCGATGTTTGAAAAAATCGAAAAATCCAGGGGCGGCAGCGTCCTGTTGCACTATGCAGTGGTCAAGCAGAAGGTCGGCAGCAGTGTTTCCGAAGGGATCCACTTTGAACGCGCCGGAGATATGGAGGGAGAACTGTCTGCTATTTCGTCGGACATGAAACGGCAGTGGGATATCGAGGATGTGCTTCTTGTGCGGCGAACAGGAACCCTGGAGCTCGGCGACATTATCTCCCTGGTTGCCGTCAGTTCCCCATCAAGCAAAGATGCATTCGAAGCCTGTCGTCATGGGCTGGAGAGGTTGAAAGGGATGAAGACCATCACAAAGACTGAACGGTTCCTTTAACCGCATATCAAGTGCATGCCGTGTTTCAGCCGGCTGCCGGATGAAGCTGACGCACCGGCAGCCGGCTGATTGAACGACCTGATTCTGAAGTTATGCGCCGAGGACGATGAGCGTAATCCAGATTGTTTGAATTTCAGAACAGAGTTGCTTCTGGACTCCAAGATCCTTGATCCAGTCATTCGCATCTACCGCACCGGATAAGTATCCATCCATCTTTTTCAGGATGTCTTCCTGCAGTTTTTTCAGTGCACCGGAATAAGCTCCTGCCGCCGCCTGTTGCTTCAAGGCCCTGATTTTCTCAACTAATGCCGTTTTCTGCGATTTGACCTTAAAAGCCGCATCATCTTGAGATTGAATCGCATTGATCAGGAAATCCAGGTGTGTATTTAGATTATTTACGGGATAGGGGTCGATGGAGCCATAAATCATGATCTTCTTTTCATCAACATAGGGCCACCCGGCTTCCATTGTGTTGATGTCGGTTGTTCCCGGAGGCAGCGGCTCTACCCTGATCATGGTTACGGTACGGGAGGAAAAACCGGCGTTATGGTCATTAGCTAAATTATAGGGCCACTTCCATACAGTCGGATCGGTTGCGTTGGATGCGGTGGAACGCTGATCCGGAGGGCCGGGATTTTTCTGGGGAGGCACAACTCTGAATGGGCCTTCTCCATCCAGCTTGTTCTGCAGGTTCAGCACGCCCGGTGTCAGGTATTCGTCATCCCGCAGAAAAGCCAGAATCATTTTCAAATCAAGAGGGTTAACAATCTCATCACCGTTACTTCTTCCTGCCGCCGAGGGGGAACTGTAATTGCACCAGCCGGTTGAGGGATTGGTTGCCATGTCCGCCTGTTCGTTGTAATAAAAGATTGAAGGGTCATATGTGCCGAAAACATGATAAGCGTTGGGATTATTGCTCGGATCAAAGGGGTGATATGTGGCAAATCCGTCCGGTGCATAAACCGTGATTCCTGTTGCTGAATCCAGCTTGATCGCCTTGATGAGGTTTTCAAGTGCGACGCCGTTGTATTCCGTGTAACTGTCATCCGACTTACTGGCGTTCATCAGCAGAAACTGGGTGTGCTGGGCCATCTGTTCAAGTTTTTCGAGTGAAAGCACGAGAGAGGGAGCCGGCACATTGCCCGGGTTATCAATCGCATCTCCGGGATATGTTATCGCGCTGATTTCTATCTGATTCGCATAGGTGTCCCCATCGGAATCGAGATCTTTAATTGCCAGCAAGGCGGCAGCGGTGCGTCCCAGGGTGGGCCAATTGCTCTTGTAGGCCAGGCCATAGGGATTGAGTGTCTGCTGCAGATTCTCCGGTGTACTGTCGGCCCCGTAATTCGTTTTGTAGTGGCACCACTGGCAACTGCCGAGAGTTGTCGTTTTTCCTCCTGACGTATAGGAACCGCCACTGTGGCACAGAGTGCAGCTGTCCAGTTTGGTGCCGACTGCGTTGGGGTAAGCCGTGCGGAAGTGAGCCGAGTCGGCATCGCCTCCATGATTGTAAGCAGCGTAAATTTTGATTCCATGAAACAGTGTAAAGGAAGCGACTACCAGAACGGCAATTAAAGCGATGATCCTCCATCTCTGTTTTTTCATTGTCGTTACCTCCAAAAGGTGATCTTCAGCCTGCGAGCAAGGCTGACTTACATTAAATATCTGGTTGACCTGTCCAATACTTACGGTTTCAGGGGTATCACGTAGGCCGCTCCCCCGTTTGAATCAACTCCCGCGTTGAAATCAGCGAAGTGTGCCCCTGTCACCATGTCATTCCCGAAGGCCGATAAAGAATAACCAAATTCGTCACCGGCCAGCCCATCGGACGCCGTTAACTTTTCCGTCTCAAGCCATGAATTGCCCATCCGCTGGAAGAGGTAGATCGAACCCTGATTCGCTTTGCCTTCAATGTCATCCTTCCAGGCGCCAACAGCAATGACATCTCCGGCAAGGGCGATGGACTGGCCGAACTCATCACCCGCGCTCGTGTCGCTTGCGGTAAGCCTGGCGATCAGTTCAAAGGAATCTCCCTCCAGGGAAAAGACATAGGCCGCGCCCGCATCGGTCAGGCCGTCAGGATCGGCTCTCCGGGCGCCGATTGCGATTACATCGCCAACCATTGCGACGGTAAAGCCAAAGTGATCATTCTTGTTCCCACCCGGTGGGGTCAGTTTGGCAACCTGTCCCCACACATTCCCGGATTGACGGAAAAGTTAGACTGCACCCGCGCCTTTGGGGTCGGCATTACGCGCGCCTATCGCAATCAGGTCACCCCGAGCCGTCACCGATTGCCCGAAATAAGCTCCGGCCGAAGCATCGCTCGCCGTGAGCTTTGCCTCATTCATCCATTTCCCGTCTCTATAGTAATACACGTATGCGGCCCCTACGTCTTCTTCATTAATGGCCTCTTTACGAGCAGTGATCACCAGAAGGTCTCCGTGAACAGCGAGAGCACGGCCAAAATTGTCCTCATCAGCCGGAGTAGGAGAAGTAATCTTTTCTTCAAGGTGCCACGATCCTCCATACTTCCGGAAAATGTATGCCGCTCCGGCTTGTGAAAAACCCTCGACCTGTGCAAAGCGGGCTCCGACGATCACCATGTTTCCCTGGATGGCGACAGCCCGGCCGAACTCAGCCCCATTGGTCGCATCCGGGGCTACCAGCTTCTCCTCCGGGACATACGTCAGACCCTGGCGTTTGAAAAGATAGACGGCCCCGGCATTTTCCACAGAGCCAGCCGCAGCCCCGCCTGCCCCCACAGCAACGAGATCTCCATCGATCGCAACGGAACGGCCGAATTCCGCGTTGGCGACGGGATCGTCAGCCGTGAGCCGCACTTCATCAGCCGGCGGCTGCTCCATTGCGTCAACTCCACCTATGCCGAAAGAGATGAATGTCAATAGGAAAAATGCTGTAAGGGACGAAATATAAATGATTTTTTTCATATTAATCTCCTTTCTGTAAAATTTTAGAGTTTAACATTCATCGCTTTTTCTCCCCCTTTTCTTCTGAGCGGATGCAAAACCAGATGATTCATCCAGGTGTTGCCTGTACGGCGATGAATCTTCCTGTTTTTGGGGGAGAAAAGTGTGTCACATTCGACGGATATATCTGGATAATGAATATTGCATTATTGACATAACAAATAAAGTCAGGAGTTATCTGATATGTGGCTTCGAAAAGGATGAGATCCGAGTCAGTCAGAGGCTAAACGCATGGTGAATGGTTTATCCAAAGTTATCCATATCAACATATCCTCTAAGAATTTCGGGACATAATCTGACAGGACGATCAGTGAGTGAGTACGGCAGGATCTGCCGCAATTTTTTCGGCAAGTTCTGTAACCTGTTTCATGGAAGATCTGCCTATTTCGGTGTGTCTCTGCGGTTGCCGGGATTCTCAGGATGCCGAATAGAGAATGCGTCCGGAATCGGAAAAGTCGTAACGGCTCATTCCCCCAACCCGCTGACGGAACGCCTTGTCATGGAGAACGTCCATCAGGAGCTGCACAGGCTTTTCAAAAAAGTTGTTCTGATCCAGCACCATATCGAAGCGTTCCCGGGTTATGGGTACAAAGTCTAAACCCAGAAAATTAGCGATGGCAATGGAAGCGATTCCGACGTCCGCCTTTCCTGAAAGAACAGCAAGGCCGACTTCAAGGTGGGTGAACGCCTCCTGTTCATAACCGGCAATCTGACTCTTCTCAATTCCGAGGCGACCCAGATGGATATCCAGAAGGACCCGGGTTCCAGCCCCTGGCTGACGATTGATGAAACGCACCCCTTCTCGGGCAAGGTCATCGAACCCGTGAATGCCTGACGGATTTCCCCGGCCTGTAACGAGGCCCAGCTCGCGGTAGAAAAGATTGACCACGACTCCTCGTCTGTCCGGCATATATTTGGCCAGGAAAGGGATGTTGTAGGTGTCATCCTGAGGGTCCCACAAATGGGTCCAGGCGATGTCGGTGTAACCGGCATTCAAGGCCAGCAGCCCGTCCCGGCTTCCTGTGCTGGCGGAAAAGATATAAAATTCCGGGTGGTCTTTCCTCAGGCTGGCCTGCAGAATATCCAGCACGGGATCATTGCTGCCTGCCGCCAGGAGGGCGCCTCCCATTTGTCGGCTCCTCTGCCGTGCCTCGGTAAGACCGGCGTGTGCATCTTCAAGCAGCCACGCATCCACCAGACCTTTGGGGAAAAGCCATTTTCCCGTTATCCGGGTTGCTGGAATCCGCCTGGATTTGATCAGCGCATAGACTTTTTTTTCATTAATATCGAGATATTCCGCGACTTCCCGCGTATTCATCAGTGTTTCTGACATACCCCTTTGCCTCTTTTGATTTTTCAGTGCCGTTTTGCCTGTTAGTGGTTCAATCTCCCTGAAATGATGTGCCGTTATGTTCCATCCTGGACCTATTTAAAGTCAAACTTCACAGGCATGCCCCTTCACCCGGGCGGAATCCTGCTTGGAGACTTCCTGAAGCCCATGGGAATTACACAACACAGACTTGCGAAATCCTTGGGGTATCCAAGCGGCATATTGGTGAAATCATCACCGGCAAGCGTTCCATAACGGCGGACACGGCCTTGCGACCGGCCATTTTTTCCGGTACGGATCCCCAAAGCTGGATGAACTTCCAGACCCATTATGGCTTGACGGTTGCCGAAGAGAATCTCTCCGAGAGACTGAAAATGGAAGTGGTAAGATACGCTGTGTAAGGGAATTCTTTATCCCTTATGAATAATCGTTCCTACATGTTCACCCTTCAGGGCCCGGCTGATGTTGCCTTCCTTCTGACCGTTGATGATCTGGATGCTGCTGATGACTTCGCTGTTCTGCAGAATTTCGAGGCAGGGCCGTTCGATGATCAAATCATCAAAATCCCGGGCGAGCAGTTCGGAAGCGCTGATTTCGGAGACGAATTCGGCATCGGGATTTTTTTTGGGATCGTCCGTATACAGTCCGTCTTCATCCTTGACGTATATACAGCTTCGCGCCCCGATCAGGTCCGCCAGAATGATGGTGCCCACATCCGTTCGATGAACGGGGATTCGCCATCCTTTCACCGGCATGGCGAAATAATCATAGGGGGGCATCCCGTGCATGACGGGGATGCAACCCTGGGCAAAATAGGTTGACAGTTTGATAACTTCGTCGTGGCCGATCTTGATTCCGCCCCAGGAGGAAAGCAGGGTGGCCACCAGCAGGGCATTCTGTTCCGAGATGGAACTGCCGAATTTGGCAATGATGCCCGTGGGCATGCCCAGTTCCAGACCTATGGAATAGATATGCCTGCTGCGTGTTCCGCCTCCCGTGGTGATGAGCATCTTATGCTCTTCCTTGTTTGCTACAATTTCTTTGATGATCGGGGGGAGGGCCTTGACACCCCGGTCGCAGATGGACTGTCCGCCGATCTTGATTATGTCTACGTCGGGGAAGAGCCTCTTTTGAGGAGCAATGGTGAGACTTTCCATGAACGACGTGCTGACCAGGCTTTCCCCCATCAGTTTACTCTTTATGTGCAGACGCCTTCCGTCCCGTTCGCGCCAAAGCCCCATGAAAATCCTCCTCCGTTTATTCCTTTACTTCCACTTCTTCTTCCTTTTCCCCATGTTTCAATAAAACCAGTTCCGCGCCCACCGCCTCGGCGATCTGCTCCAGTTCCTGTTTGCGCATGTGCTTCGGGTAGAAGGTGAGGTCGATATCCGTTACGGCGACGAGAGTAAACCGCGGCTTCTTTTCCCCTTCACTGACTTTCCGACGTTCCCGATAAAAAATCTTGCCTGCCATGGTTAAGCCTCCTTATGCGTTAGTTGTTTTTCCCTCTTTTTCCACCCATAATTTCCCACCGGCCTTTTCCCTTCTGAATTACGGGCAAGACCGCTTTCTGTCCCCAGAACCTGGGTCGCAGCCATCCTTTGGTGAAAACCGTGTCTTCCGGATGAGGGATGATGGCGTCTCTATCCAGAGAAACCACGGAAATGCCGCATTGTGTTAATGCGTATACGGAAACCTGATCCGGATGGGCCCTCAGATTGCCAAACTCGATGAATCTTCCACTCCAGCCCGATGCCGTGAGACCGACGGCGGCGGCGGCACCTATAATTCCGTCATTCGTACCTCCATGACCGGAAAGGTGAACCCCGGAGGTTGCCTCCAGTGCTTCTCTCTGCGTCATGATTCTTTCCGTGCATCGTTGCCCGAAAGCCATCAAACCTGGCAGGTCCGGGTGCCTTTCAGGAGCAAGACACAGCCCGGGATCGCTTCCCGGCAGGGACTCTCGACAGATATGCTCGCGGGCCCGTTCAAGAATCGTTTCAGTCAGCGAGGGATCAGGTATATCGAGAACCACACAGGCCGAACTGTTGTGAGATGTGTAAGGAATTGCGGGATCGACCAGGAGCTGCTGTCTGACTACACCCCATACGCGGCAATTTTCAGGAAGAAGCGCTTCAAAATGACGGGCCAGCTTTCCTGTGCCGATTGCCGCCTCGGCATTATCCGTATCATCAAATCCAACATAAAGTTTCATAACGATGTTGATCTTATCCTTCTATAATTTTTCTGACCTCATCCTTATTTAATTTTCTAATTTATATTTATAAAAACATAAAGCCTTTTATTCTAAAATTTATGTCTAAGGGACAATTTTGTTGATGATCCAGCAGGGAGTATATCATGAAACGGGTCATCAGGCCGATTTCCGGATTACATGAACGGCGGTAGCCTTGAAGGAGGCCTTGACGGTTTGACCCTCCTGAAATTCCAGACTGTCAAGGGATGTGCGGGTAATGTAGGAAATGAGATCAAAACCACAGTCCAGATCAACGCGGTAGAAAAGTCCGTGGGGAGCGATGCGTGTAATCCGTCCCGAAAAATTGTTTCGAGCACTGCTCTGTTCTTCCGGAGAATCCGTGGACAGGGTGACGTTTTCGGGACGAATGCAGCAGAGTACCTGCTCTCCCACTGGGAAATTCCCCACAGCTTCAATTTTTTGATTGCCGACGGCAATCATTATCCGTCCGTTCTGACTTTCCAGGACACTGCCGGTCAGGAGCGTGTCCATTCCGACAAAGGCGGCCACGAATTCATTTACCGGGTGATTCATGACCTCTTCCGCTGAACCCATCTGGGCGATCTTTCCCTGCTGGATGACGGCAATGCGGTCGGACAGGCGGAGCGCTTCCATTTGATCGTGGGTGGCCATGATCGCGGTAGTCTCGGTCTCCCGCAGAAGACGGCTGAGGTCCGAGATGATGCCTTCGCGGGTGGGGGGGTCCAGCGCGGAAAAGGGTTCGTCCAGAAAAAGAATGGTCGGACTCGTTGCAAAAGCGCGGGCGATACTGGTCCTCTGGGCTTCTCCGCCGGAGACTTTGCATGCGGAACGCTTTGCCAGATGGGCGATTCCCAGGCGTTCCAGGCATTCTTCCGCGATCCGCGTACGGTCCTTCTTTTCCATCCCCCGGATTTTCAGGCCGGATGCCACGTTTTCCAGCACTGTGGTGTCAAAAAGAAGGGGATCCTGAAACACAACGGCGATCTGACGACGATAATCGAGCTCGCTACGGCGGCTGTCAATCTCACTGCCGTTGAAAATCAGTTTTCCCCGGTACAGCTTCAACAAACTGGACAAGGTCAACAGAAGAGTGGATTTTCCGGAGCCGTTCGGCCCGATCAGGGAAAGTACCTCCCCTTTCATGATCGTAAAATCAGAAATATCCAGAACGGGAATTCCGCCTCGCTTAACCAAAAGATTCCTGCCCTGCAGGAGTGGACCGGCGGTTTTCATCGGGGGCGCTCCCTCTGCTGAATCCGCGTCAGCACATAATTGATCAGGTAAGCCAGCAGAAGAAGGATGATGCTCAGGGCGATGGCCGTGTCAAAGTTTCCCCGTCCTGTTTCCATGACGGTGGCGGTTGTCAGCACCCTCGAATACCCCATGATATTACCGCCCACCATGATAGAGGCTCCAACCTCGGAAATGACCCCGCCGAATCCGGCCATGACGGCGGCCAGCAGGGGCAGCCGGGCTTCCCTGATGAGAAGGCCGAGCATCTGCATGCGGGTTGCCCCGAGGGCCAGGATCTGGAGGCGCAGTTTAGGGGGGAGGTTCTGCATGGCAGCCAGGGTGATGCCGGTGACGATGGGGGTGGCAATGACCGACTGGGCAACAATAATAGCCGTTGGCGTGTAGAGGATTTCCAGAAAGCCCAACGGTCCATTCCGCCAGAGGAAGATGGTGACAAAAAGACCCACCACCACCGGCGGCAGTCCCATCCCGGTGTTGATCAGGCTGACCACGATTTTCCGGCCCGGGAACCGGGTGAGGGCCACCACGGTTCCCGAGAAGATGCCGAAAAAGAGGCTGATGAGGGTGGCCGTTCCTGACACCTTGAGCGACAGCAGGGTGATCCCCAGGACTTCAGGGTCCAGGGTGACAATCAGGGTTATGGCCTTCCAGATGCCTTCAAGTATCAGATCCATTTATTTTCCGAGATCCTCCACTTTTTTCCCTGCATCGGGGAAGAACAGCGGAGATCCATATTTGCTCACACCGAAGGTTTTGATGATCTTCTGGGTTGCGGGAGACACCATGAAGTCGGCAAAGGCCTTCGCGCCCGCTGCGTTGACTTTCGGCCACTTGGCATGATTGACTTCAATTACGTGATAGATATTCAGCAGGATGGGGTCACCTTCCATGAGGATCGGGAGACCGAGATTTTTCTGCAGAGAAAGCCATGTTCCCCGGTCGGCAAGGGTGTAGCCCTTCTTCTCGGCGGCGACATTGAGGGTCTGTCCCATGCCCAATCCTGTCTGCTGATACCATTTCTGACCTTCGGGATTGATCCCGGCGGCTTTCCAGATAGCCTTTTCCTTGGCATGCGTTCCGGAATTATCTCCCCGGGAAATAAAGAGGGAACCAGTGTTGGCCATCTTTGTGAAGGCTTCCGGCGAGGTCCTGGAGCCTTTAATCCGAGCGGGATCGGCGGACGGTCCCACGATGACGAAGTCGTTATGCATGACCAGACGGCGGTTGATTCCATATTGTCCTTCAATGAATTTTTTTTCCGCATCTGGGGAATGGACGAGAAGGACATCCGCCTCGCCTTTCTGTCCCATCGCCATCGCCTGACCGGAGCCGACGGCGATGGTCTTGACAAAATAACCGGTTTTCTTTTCGAAAATCGGAATCAGGGTGTCCAGCAGTCCCGTGTCCTGAGTGCTGGTCGTGGTGGCCAGAATAATGTTTTTCTGCTTTACCTGCTTAGCCGCCTGAGCAGTTGCGGCTGTTGTCAGACCTGTAACAAGGCACAGGAGCACTAGAAATCCCAGCCAACGGAAAAGGGTGTTCAACGGTTTTCGCTTCATTTTTCATCCTCCTTAATAGATTTTTGCAACTCAGTTAAAGAAATTCAGCGGGAAATAAATCTGATGGACAGATTATTTCTTCTGTGCTTTCTGCCATGCTTCCGAATTGGGGAAGAAAAGCGGGGCGCCGTATTTTTCCTTGCCGAAATCCCGGATGATCAATTGTCCCTTTTTCGGGTCGGTCAACCAGTTGACAAAACGCATCGTGTCGGTTGCATTGACTGTTTTGAATTTTTTCTGACTCACGGGGATAAGGCTGATGTAGTTCAGCATGGCTTCATCGCCTTCCACGAGGATGACCAGTGAAATCTGATCCTTGAGGGCGAGATAGGTGGCCCGGTCGATCACCGTGTAAGCCCCTTGCTGATTGGTATATTTCAGCGTGGGGGCATTGCCTTCCGAACCTTTTTCATAGACCTGGTACCAGGAACCGGCCGGTTTGAGTCCCGCCTTCCCCCAGAGTTCCATCTCCGCCACATGGGTTCCCGACTTGTCCCCCCGGCTGATGAACGGGACGCCTTTTTCTGCAATCCTGCCCAGCGCTTCCGCGGCCGTTTTCATTCCTTTGATTCCGGCCGGGTCAGCGGCTGGACCGACCAGTACGAAATCATTGTACATCAGCGGGATTCGCTGCGTTCCGAATCCTTCCTGGACAAACTTTTCTTCCAGGGATTTGGCATGGACCATGACGAGATCAACGTTGCCTTTCCGGGCGATATCCAGTGCCGCACCTGTCCCGGCGCCGACATGACGGACCCGGATGTCCGTTTCCTTTTCAAACGCGTTTTCCAGGGCATCGACGATTCCGGCGTCAATGGGGCCGATGGTCGAAGAAAGCAGAACAAACTTGCTGCCGTCAACGGCGTTAGCCAATCCCGGAAACCCTAACCAGAGGAACGTCAAAAGATAAAGAAACAATCTTTTCATGGAACAAATCTCCTTTCTTCCGTTCTATATTAAAAGGAGGGGAATCCCCCTTTTATTCCCCTGTTATGAGGAATGCACCGGTTTCGACCAAGGAATCATGAAGCGGAATACAGAATCCGTCCGGAATCTGAGAAGTCGTAACGGCTCATACCCTCGACCCGCAGACGGAAAGACGGATCATGGATAACGTCTATCAGAGCCTGTACCGCTTTTTTGAAAAAGGTATGGACATGATCCGCCGCCCCTTCCTGATTTTAGGGCCTGTGAAACTATTCTATACTTAGCCAATTTCGGGAATGCAAGGGGAAAACGACTTATTCTGACAAATAATAACTATAATGGGAAAAAGATGATGGGTTGGATTTTCCTTGTTCTGCGGCTTTTTCCCAAAGCAGGCCAAGCCGCTGTTTTTGGTGCTGTTCATGAAGCACAAGGATCTTTTCCGCAAGTTACGAAATCCCGGAACTTGCAGAAAAAAGGGTGGGAAATAAAGCCCGTGGTTTCTGCGGGTCTTGAATTATAAGTATTCATTGATCCGTCTTTCCATTTCCTCGTAGTGGAAAAGTTTCCGGAAATCAATAAGTCCGGCAAGGGCGCGGGAATAGAGCCTTACCCCCGTTTCCTCCATGATGGAAACGGGATTGAGGCCGCCGATGATGATAGCGCCAACCCGTCCTTCACTGACAGGGATATCGAGGAGGGACTGGCCTGGCATTCCGATTCGAAGCAGTCCGCCGAGGCCGATCCGCTTCATCTTCCTGTCGAGGTGTTCCACCATTTCACGGCTCTCCGCGGGAAATTCCCGGAAACTGGCGCCGATCCTGCCGTTGCCGGTCTGAACGGCGTCGATGTAATTGGTCATCCCGCTGCGAATGAAGATTTCCAGTGGATCGATGCTTGTTCCGTCGTACATGATGATTTCGGCAAAACGCAGCGGCTTTCCATTCTGAAGCTCCAGCAGTCCGCCGAACCGGGATGTGGTGGGTATGGCATGCTTCAGCAGAACGCCGTTCAGTGTGATGGAACAGACGGTGCCGATCCCGATCGTGCCTTCGGGGACCGTGACATATCCCAGGGTTTCACCCGGTCCCAGGAAAGTGAGCAGATGCCCCATGGCGTATCCCTTCTCATAAACTTTTTTTACAAGGGGAATGCTTCTGGCAAAAATGCCGGGTTCCACGAGGGTTACATTGATTACGACTTTCCCGGATGCTGTGTTGAGGTCAAAGTTCATCTGATAGGTCATGGTGTCGATCTTGGCGGACAGAAAACCGACTTTGTCAATGACGTTGGAGGAATCGAATTCGTCCAGTCCTTTTTCGCTGATTGTATGGCCTCTTTTGCCGCTATTGACCGTAAGGCCGTCCTGCTCCATTTCCTGGAGATAGAGGCGGACCGTTCGTTCGCTGATTTCCTGTCCGATGGCCACAAGCTCCTGGGCAATTTTCGTGCTGGTCAGAGGCGTTCCGGAATTTTTGAGCACCCGGAGAATGGAAAGTTCCTTTTTTTTCTTTCTTTCTTTCATCTTTTCTCGATCCTCTCTATCGCGTCATTCGCAAAAATTTCCTGAAGCTTTACCGCTGCCTTTCTTGGATCACAAGATCTTTTCGGAATGAGTATTCTCTTATGGTTCCAAAAAATTGTTTTAGCGGCAATATTGCCGATTGGAAGATGATATACAGGAAATAAAATCGAATTACAACCTGAATAATGCCGAAAAACAATTCAAAATATTTCTTGACAGTCCTTAAGTGCATTGTTAATACGCACCTTACATTAAGATTTGCAAATGGCAATAGCTTGCCGGTATTATGGCAATTAATTACCGATTAAAAGAGGAGGAAGGTAGAATGGAATGGCCTAAAAGCAATGACGTGATAGGAACCGTAAACCGCGGCAATCCGGCTGAATCCGGGTTGTGCACTCTTTGCCGCTCGGATTGCAAAGGACGCTGCGAAACGTGGCTGTCAAGTCTGAAAGGCAGAAAGATTCTTTATCCCAGGGATTTCGGGTTTGTAACGGCGGGCAGCGCGAACACCTGCCATCTCGGAGTCTGTTATAACTCGCTCCGCATTCAGGGTTACAATTACGGTGTATCCGGGCTGCCCGCGGGACTGAGCAGCTCCGCCGACGACTGCATCTTTCCCAACGTCAATATCGAAGGTTCCTTCGGCAATGAGGTGAAAACGAAATTCCGTTTGCCCATCATGACCGGCGCCCTGGGTTCAACTTTTATTGCCGCCAAGTACTGGGATTCCTTTGCGACGGGCGCCGCCCTGGTGGGAATTCCCATCGTCATCGGCGAAAACGTGGTCGGCATCGACAAAGAGGCAGTCATCAATAACGGCAAGATCTCCAAAGCCCCCGAGCTGGACCGGCGGATTGAAACCTTCCTCAAGTATTACGACGGCTACGGCGCCATCATTGTTCAGATGAATGTGGAAGATACGAGAAACGGCGTGGCGGAATACGTCATCAACAAATACGGTGACAAGGCCATCATCGAGCTGAAATGGGGTCAGGGAGCCAAGGATATCGGCGGTGAAATCCAGGTCGACAGCCTCGACTATGCCCTGTTTCTGAAGGAAAGGGGCTATGTCGTTGACCCCGATCCAGCGAAACCGGAAGTGCAGGAAGCCTTCAGGCACGGCGCCGTCAAATCCTTCGCCCGCCACAGCAGGCTGGGATATACCGACATGTCCTCGGTGGAAAAAGTAAGTGAATCCTTCATGGAATCCGTTGCGCATCTCCGCAGGCTCGGGTACAAGCGGATCTCGCTGAAGACAGGCTCCTACGGCATGGAAGCGCTGGCCATGGCCATCAAATACGCAACGGATGCGAAGCTGGATCTGCTCACAGTCGATGGTTCCGGCGGCGGCACCGGCATGAGCCCCTGGAACATGATGGAGACCTGGGGAGTTCCTTCTATCCTGCTGCATTCAAAGACCATTGAGTATGCGTCGATTCTGGCGGCTAAGGGCGACAAGGTCGTGGACATCGCCCTGGCGGGCGGCCTGGCGCGGGAAGATCATATCTTCAAGGCCCTGGCTCTGGGCGCGCCCTACACCAAACTCGTCTGCATGGGGCGGGCCGCGATGATTCCGGGTTTTCTGGGTTCCAACATCGAAGGTGTGCTGAAACCGGAACGGAAGGCAAAAGTGAACGGAAACTGGGATGAACTGCCGATCTCCGTCAGGGAAATCGGCGCGTCGGCGGAAGAGCTCTTCGCGGGGTATTATGATCTTCAGAAAAAGGTGGGGGCGGACGAAATGAAAAACATCCCCTATGGCGCAATAGCCATGTGGACGCTCGCCGACAAACTTGCGGCAGGATTGCAGCAGTTGATGGCCGGGGCAAGGCGATTCGACCTCAGCCAGATTTCCAGGGGAGACGTTTTCTCCGCCAACAGGGAAACTGAAAGAGAAACCAAGATTCCCTTCATTACCGATGTCCTGGATGAAAGCGCGAAGAAAATCCTCAACAGTTGAACTTCTTCTCTCTGCTGAAAAGCCCTGCAAGGGGCGTTGTCGAATTCAGGAAAGGCAGATTGGCGGTAAACGCTTCTCTGCCTTTCTTCATTCTGGCCGTGCACTGACATCCCATGGGTGTTGAATCCGATGCGCAACGATCCGGCAGGTTAAGCCGATGACTTCCGCGGAAGGCGGTTTGCACAATACTTCTCATGCTGTGCACGACGGGACGGTAGCTCCCTCTGTTTGATTTATGAACAGAAATCCATTATGAAGGATGAACAGAAGGGATAACGGAGAATATCGGGAGCCGGCAGATCGGTCTTACACAAGGATTGCCTTATCTTGGAGTCGGCGCCGGCTCCCTGAGGTGGACCCCGGAAAGGATATTATGGAAAAAATACCGATACGAGTCAGTACTGGGCTGGAAAGCTTCGATTCGGTCATCGATGGCCTGAGAATAGGCGACAACGTCGTCTGGCAGGTGGATTACATCGCCGATTACCGCTCCTTCGTCACGCCTTTCGTGCAGCGCGCCCTTTCGGAAAACCGAATGGTCGTTTATCTGTGTTTCGCCCAGCATGAGCCGCTCCTGGATGAGGATGAACGGGTTACCGTCTATCACCTCGACGCTTCCAGCGGTTTCGAGTCCTTCTCCTCCGAGGTGTACAGCATTGCGGCCCGTGAAGGGGAAGGGGTTTTTTACGTTTTCGATTCCCTTTCGGACCTGCTTTCCGCCTGGGCCACGGATCTGATGATCGGCAACTTTTTCCGGATCATCTGCCCTTATCTCTATCAGCTCAATACCGTGGCCTATTTTGCCCTGGTGCGCGAGAATCACTCCTTCAGGACCGTCGCCAGAATCCGGGAAACGACCCAGGTGCTCCTGGATGTCTATAATGCGGATAACAAGATTTACGTGCATCCCCTGAAGGTCAAGGGGCGCCATCTGCCCACCATGTTTCTTCCGCATCTGAAGCGTGGAGACAGCTTTTCGCCCGTAACCCGCAGTGTCGATACGGGACGGCTTCTCCACTACTTTTCGGGAAAAGGACTGGACAGCGCGACGAGAAATCTCGATTACTGGGACCGGCTCTTCATCCACGTTGAAGAGCTGCTTCATCGAACGATCCACAGGGAAGAAAAGCGGAATCTCCTCGATCATCTCTGTGAGATCATGATCGGCAGGGAGGAACGGATCCGGGCACTCGCCCGAAAACACCTCACCCTTGAAGATCTTCTCAACATCAAGGCGAGGCTGATCGGTACGGGCTATATCGGCGGAAAGGCCGTGGGCATGATGATCGCGCGCAACATGCTGCTTCAGGACCGTTCCTTTGACTGGCACAACTGTCTGGAGCCTCACGATTCCTTCTTCATCGGATCGGATGTTTTCTACACTTACATCGTGGAAAATGGCTGGTGGAAGCTCCGCATGGATCAGAAGACCAGGGAAGGCTACTTCGAAGTCGCGAAGGTCTTGCGGGAAAAGATGCTGGACGGGAGGTTCCCCGAGGAAATCGAGGAGCAGTTCTGGCGGGTGATTGAATATTTCGGCCAGTCGCCCATCATCGTGCGTTCCAGCAGCCTCCTCGAAGATGCCTTCGGAAATGCCTTTGCCGGAAAATATGAGAGCATTTTCTGCGTGAATCAGGGCACGCCCGAAGAACGCTACCGGCAGTTCCGGGAGGCGATCCGCCGAGTTTATGCCAGCACCCTGAATGAAGATGCCCTGGCTTACCGCCTGCAGCGGGGGCTGGAAAAGCATGACGAGCAGATGGCCCTCCTTGTTCAGCGGGTCTCGGGTTCCTACCGGAAGGACTGCTTCTTCCCCGATCTTGCCGGCGTCGGCCTCTCTTACAACACTTTTGTCTGGAAAAAGGAGATGGACCCCCGGGCCGGCATGCTGAGACTGGTGCTCGGGCTGGGGACGCGGGCCGTCAATCGGGTGGAGAACGATTATCCGCGGATTGTCCCTCTGGATGTTCCCCTCCTGAGGCCGCATTCCGGAGAAAACGACCTGAGGAGATATTCGCAGCATGACGTGGATGTGTTGAATATCAGCAGAAATGAATTCGAAACCATCCCGGCGGCAGACGTATTGTCGGAAGACATGAATATCCGTTCCGAACTGGTGGGGGTTCGGGATTACGAAAGCGAAGAGCAGTTGAAAGAAAGGGGCCGGGGCGGGCAGAGAAAGTGGATACTCACCTTTGACGGGCTGCTCTCCGAAAACCCCTTTCCGCAGGTCATGCAGAAAATGCAGAAAACGCTTGAACGGAAATACAGTTATCCCGTGGATATCGAGTTTACAGTCAACTTTACCCGGGGTGACTCCTTCCAGATCAATCTCGTGCAGTGCCGGCCGCTGCAGACTCGGGGAGAGGGAAAGGGAATACAGGTCGTTATTCCGTCAGATGTCCCGGAGAGTCAGATTCTCTTTCAGTCGGAGGGCAACTTCATGGGCGGCAGCCTTGTTCAGCCTGTCAAGCGTCTGGTCTATGTCGATTCCGAGGAATACAGCCGGCTTTCTCTTTCGGAAAAATACGATATCGCCCGGCTGATCGGCCGATTGAACCGGATCAGCAGACGGGAGGAATGTCCCGCCATCCTCCTCGGTCCGGGCCGATGGGGAACGACGACGCCCTCGCTGGGGGTCCCGGTGCGGTTTGCCGAGATCAACCAGTTCGTGGCGCTTGTCGAAATCGCTTACATGACCGGGAGCCTGATGCCGGAACTCTCTTTCGGTACGCATTTCTTTCAGGATCTGGTCGAGACGGATATCTTTTATGTGGCGCTGTTCCCGGAACGGGAGGAGTTTCTCTTCAATGTCGGGCTGATCGGGAAAGGGGAAAACAGGCTGCCCCTGCTTCTCCCGGAGTGCGGGCGTTATGAAAAGACGGTTTTTGTCCGGGATGTCGATGCTGAAAATTTCCTGCTGATGGCAGACATCGTTTCCCGGAAGGTTCTCTGCTACACTTCCCCCAAAAGCGGCGGATAGTCGGGATGCCGGAGGGCATCCTTGGATTGCGGATAAGAGGAAGGGGCCGCGTGCATTTCGAACCCGTACAATCCGGACAGGGTTTCCACAGAACTCAAGGCTGGATAGTCATACAGCAGGGCAAGGGCGGAACTGTCGGAGGCCAGACCGGCCTCTTCCAGAGCGGCGCTCGGGTTCAGGCCCCCGAGAACGACCATGCCGGCCTTCCCATCCGTTACAGGCAATCCCAGAAGGGGTTCTCCGGGCTGACCAAAGAAAATGGAACTGCGGCAACCCAGTTTCTTCAGCTTTTCATGGATTTTTCGGGCTTCACAGAGACTGTCCGCAGGGATTTCCCGGAAACTTCCGAGAATTTTTCCGGTTCCCCGGAATATGGCGCCAAGCACGTCCGTCATCCCGCTTTTGATCAGGATTTCCAGAGGCGGAACGGAAGAGCCTTCATAGCTGATCGCCGAGCTGAATCCGACGGGTTCAGAATTCCGGACCTTCACAATGCCGCCGAACTTTGTCGATACGGGAATTCCAGCTTTCAGCAGGATGCTGTTCAGCGTAATGCTGCACAGCGTGCCGATTGCCGACAGGCCGTCGGGAATGAGAAGATCGCCGAGGCACTCGCCGGACCGGGCCAGGACGATCCGGTCGCTCAGGGTATAAGGGGAACGGAGAAGAGAAGGCAGGAGGTTCAGAGCCTCCTGTAATCTCTCCTCCGGAACGTAGGTAACGTTGAGAATGACCTTCCCTCTACCCGTGTCCGGATCGAAGTCGGCCAGAAAAGCAAGATTGTTGATTTTATTGATAATAAACCCGACTCGTTCCGAGACGAATCCCTGAGTCAGCTCCTGCCGGCCTTTCGCTGTAATCCTCCGCCCTTTGCGGGCGCATCCCTCGGTAAAACCGTCCTCATCAAACTTTTTGAGATAATACCGCACGGTTCGCTCCGAAAGAGAAACTCCCTGAGAGGCGAGCCGCGTCGCCAGTTCCCTGGAGCTCAACGGCTTCCCCCCTGAATTCAGGGCTGTAAGGATTAACAGAACCAGCCGATTCATGACATCATCCTCAAGGGGAATTACACGATCCCGAAGGCCAGCATGCTGTTGGCCACCTTCATGAACCCGGCGATATTGGCGCCCAGCACATAGTCTCCCTCTTTCCCGTATTCCGCCGCCGCATCGAGACAGGCTTTATGGATGCTCTTCATGATCTGAAGCAGCCTCGCATCGACCTCTTCCCGAGGCCAGGAAAGCCGCATGCTGTTCTGGCTCATTTCCAGGCCTGAGGTGGCCACGCCGCCTGCATTGGCAGCCTTGCCGGGACCATAGATGATTCCGTTGTCCTGATAGACGCGGATGGCTTCCGGAGTGGAAGGCATGTTGGCGCCTTCGGAGACGCAGATGCAGCCGTTTTTCACCAGGGCTTCCGCGTGGCTCTCGTCAATTTCGTTCTGGGTGGCGCAGGGCAGGGCGATGTCCACTTTGATCCCCTGATTTTTGATCACATCCCAGACGCTTTCGCCGATATAACAGCAGGAGGAGCTTGAGTATTTGTCCGCGTACTCACTGATGCGGCCTCTCCGGACATTCTTCAGTTCCATGACATATTCGCACTTTTCGTAATCAATGCCGGCTTCATCTACAATCGTCGAGCTGGAATCGCACAGGGTGATGACTTTTCCGCCCAGGCGGTTGACTTTTTCAACGGCATACTGGGCGACATTTCCGGAACCGCTGATCGCGACGGTCTTTCCCTTGAAATCAAGGCCGCGCCAGGACAGCATTTCCGCGGCGAAATAGACGCAGCCATAGCCGGTCGCTTCCGGTCGGATGAGGCTTCCCCCGTATTCCAGTCTCTTGCCGGTCAAAACGCCTGTATGCTCATTGATCAACTTTTTGTAATAGCCATACAGATAGCCGATTTCGCGGGCGCCCACGCCGATGTCTCCCGCCGGCACATCCGTGTCGGGTCCGATATGGCGGAAGAGCTCGCGCATGAAGGACTGACAGAAGCGCATGACTTCCGTATCGGATTTTCCCTTGGGGTCGAAATCCGAACCGCCTTTCGCGCCGCCCATGGGAAGCGTTGTAAGCGAATTCTTGAAAATCTGTTCAAAGCCCAGAAATTTCAGGATGCTGAGGTTGACAGAGGGGTGAAAACGCAGCCCTCCTTTATAAGGGCCGATGGCATTATTGAACTGAACACGAAATCCCCGGTTGACCTGTACATCGCCTTTATCATCCATCCAGGGGACACGAAAAGTGATAACCCGATCAGGCTCCACAATGCGTTCATAGATTTTAGCCTTGACGAACTCCGGATGTTTCTGGGTGGTGGGTTCCAATGTGAGAAGCACTTCTTCCGCCGCCTGATGAAATTCAAATTCGTAAGGGTCCTTTTGCTTGATCTTGTCGATTACATCGCCGACTACGGACATCTGTCAAACCTCCATATATAAAATGATTGCTGCTGATCTTCTGTTTAAAGGCTGCATTTCCCCGTTATTCCGGTGTGGTGCGGGACATCGGAACCACGGACGAAGGGAAGAGTTTTTATGAATTCATATAGATGGTCAGGGGAAAGGAACTCTGGTCATAGACATTCATGGAATCGCTCAAAATCAGCAGGCCATCGATGTTTTCAAGATGCCCCGGCAGGGGTTCGTCTTTCGAAAGTTCGATCGTCTCCAGTTTCCAGCTGTCAGTTTTGATCATCTCGCTGAAAGTATCATTGCCTTCCTGTTTGCCATACCTGATGATAACGAGTTTTTTTTCCATAACTGCCTCTCTTTTCGTATGAGTAAAAACGATTGTATCAAACCCGATAAAACTAAGTTTTACAATCAGGTCAAAGACGTTTTTTGTGTAGTGTAATCCACTATATTTATATAAGGTAGATACCTGTTGCTGGATGACCTCCGGACGGAGGCCTTTGAGATGCTTTCCTTACAGAATAAAAACATTCAAGGATTGAGCATGGTGGACAAAAGATAAGTTTTAAAGGAGAGAAAAAATTCCTGCACCGTTTCTGGAAAAGACGGGGGCAGAGTGAAGGATTATTTCAGGGTGCGCTGGAGGGTATCCATCAATTCCTCGATTTTGTAAGGCTTGGTGATCGCCCCTTTGAATCCGTATTCCCGGAAGTCCTGAATCAACGGATCGTTGCCGTAGCCGCTGGAGATAATCACCTTGATCTCAGAATCCAGCTCCAGCAGTTTCTGCATGGTCTTCCTGCCTCCCATGCCGTCGGGGATGGTCAAATCCAGAATGACACAGGAAAACGGTTGATTTTCCTCTTTTGCCTTCTGATAAAGTTCAATGACTTCCACACCATCGCCGACACAGGAAACCTCATAGCCCATGTGGGTCAGGAGTGCGCCGGTGACATCGCGGATCATCTTTTCGTCATCCATGAAGAGAATGCGCCCCTTGCTTTCTGCTTGAACGTTCTCCTGGCGGGGGTCCTCAATCATCGATTCCGCCGCGGCGGGAAGGAAAAGGCTGAAGATTGTGCCCGCTCCTTCCGAGGATTCAACAGTAATGTGTCCTTCATGATTATTGATGATGGAATAGCTCATGGACAACCCCATGCCCATGGCTTGGTCATTTTTCAGCGATTTTGTGGTGAAGTACGGATCGAAGATCCGGCCCAGAACCGGTTCGGGTATCCCCGGTCCCTGGTCCCTGATCGTGATTTTGACATAATCCCCAGCGGCAGGAAGAGATTCCTGGTCGGTGGGATGTGAGACATTTTCCGCCGTGATCCGGATCACCCCTCCATTGGGCATGGCCTCTCTGCCGTTGATGACGATATTGCTGATGGCCTGCATGATTTGACCTTCATCGACCTCCACGGGAAAGAGGCTATCCTCGAAATCATATTCCGAGGATATGGACGAATTGTTCAGGGCAAAGCGAACCGCATTACGGATAAGCGTGGGCAATAATGTCACCTTTTTTTGCAGACTGTCGACGCGGGCAAAACTCAGAAGCTGTTGCGCGAGTTCCTTTGCCCGTCCGCAGGCAATTTCTGCCTCTGTCAGCTTCTGGGCGGCCTGGTCCTCCGCTTTCAGAATCATCCGGGCAAAGTTGATGTTGCCGAGGATGACGGAAAGCATATTGTTGAAGTCATGGGCGATGCCGCTGGCCATGACTTCAAAGGACTTCAGCTTTTCGGTCTTGATCAGCTCTTCCTCTGTTCGTTTGCGGTGGGTGATATCCATAATGACACCCTGATAATGGGTGATTTCACCTTGATCGTTCCACCGTGCCATGCGGTGGTCATCAACCCAGCGGATTTCCCCGGCCGCGGTCACGATCCGGTATTCGAGAATCAACGGATTCGGCGCCCCATCCTCGATGTCGGCAGTCAAGGTCTTGGATAAACGTTCGATATCCTCAGGAAAAATGATGGATTTATAAGGAAGTCGACCTGACATGAATTCCTCGGCGGTATAACCGAAGCGGCTGATATTCGGGGATACAAACTCCACAGGACAGTCCTTTTGCGTGCGCCAGAGGAAAAAAAACGCGGGACTTGTGTTGATCAGGGCGTCCAGTTCCACTGAGGCCGGCAAAGCTCCAGAAACCGCCCCCTCCCGCTTTTCAATTCGATTCCGCAAGTCGATCTGCTCATCAGCCTCTGGGCTTTCTGTACGCGCATCCTTTTCTTTCATTAAATTTTCTCCCGGTATCATCTCTTCTCGCGGCAGTCATCATATTGACATCCTGTACCTATGACAGGGGGGATGCATGCAACTTCATCGTGCGTTTCAATCCACCAGCAGCCGGGTGCATTCTCGGGCTGGCCTTGTCGGCTTCGTCGTCTATTCCCCGGAGTACACGAACGATTCAATGCGTGCGTTCTTAGTGAGATCGCTGTCTTTGCCTGCTCATTCCCATAATTTCCTTTCCGTGTCAAAATCAAAATTCATGCCCCGGAAGTTTATCTGCTGTTTCCGGATGAGTGCTCCAGTTTCCCCGCAGAGTCGGTCTTCGAAGGGATTTCCGAATCAAGGCTGTGAAGGTTTCCCGGGGAATGAATCGGGCGCCCAGCAGGGCAAGATGGGAAGTGTAGACCTGACAGTCAATCAGGGTAAATCGGAGAATTTTGAGGAGGGAAGACAGAAAAATCAGAGCGGCTTTGGAGGCATTGCTCTCGCGGGAAAACATGGATTCCCCGAAAAAGCAGCCTCCAAGGGAAACGCCGTAAAGCCCGCCGATCAGACCGCGGTCGCGCCAGACCTCGACGGAATGGGCATATCCCAGCTCATGCAGGATGCTGTAAGCTTCCTGCATCTCTTCTGTAATCCAGGTTCCCTCTTGCGCTGGACGACCGATTGTCGCGCAGGCATGGATCACGGCATCGAAATTTCGGTCAAGGGTTACCTGAAAATGTTTCTTTCGGAGGATCTGCCTCATGCTGCGGGAGAGGAGAATTTCGTCGGGGAAGAGCACAAAGCGGGGCTGGGGAGCCCACCAGAGGATTGGTTCCCCAGGGGAATACCAGGGAAATATTCCCTGCCGATACGCCTCAAGCAGGCGGTAGGGCGACAAGTCGCCGCCCACCGCCAGAAGGCCGTCTTCCATCGCCAGGGAAACAGGGGGGAAAACGATTACCTTACCGAGCGGGCAGGTCGGCATGGTCCTTCCGCTCGAGCTGTTCCTGCATCACCTTGATGACCACATCATCATGGTCGATGTCCGCATAGGCCTTGCCGCCGCGCTGCAGACTGCCGAACAGGACCTCATCCACGAAGAACCGCTTGATCTTGTCCTGGATGAGTCGGGCGATTTCCCGGGCGCCGTATTCCGGCGAATACCCGGTTCGGGCCAGCCACTCGAGACAGGCTTCGGACACCTCCAGTTCCACGCCTTTGTCCTGCAGCTGCCGGTTGAAGTCGCGGATCGCCTTCTTCACGATCATCAGCACCACTTCGTTCGTCAGGCCGTTAAAATTAATCACGGCATCCAGACGGTTACGGAACTCCGGAGAGAAGATGCGCTCGACGGCCACAAAGACCGCATCCCGGTTGATTTCCTTGCCGCCGAATCCTATGGCCTGCCTTCCGATTTCCCGCGCCCCGGCATTGGAGGTCATCAGAATGATCACATTGCGGAAGTCGGCTTTTTTGCCCGTATTGTCCGTTAGCGTTGCATAATCCATGATCTGGAGCAGGGTGCTGAAAATGTCCGAATGGGCTTTTTCAATTTCATCAAAGAGCAGGACGGAATAAGGCGACTTCCGGATGTCCTCGGTCAGCAGCCCTCCTTCCTCATAACCCACATAACCTGGAGGGGCGCCGATCAGCTTGGCGACCGTATGCTTCTCCTGATATTCACTCATGTCGTAACGGTGCAGAGGAATGCCGAGAGAAAGTGCCAGCTGGCGGGCCAGTTCCGTTTTACCGACGCCTGTAGGACCCACAAGCAGGAAGGAGCCGATGGGTTTGTCCGGCTCGCGGAAGCCAGCCCGGGACCGTTTGATCGATTCCACCAGTTGTTCGATGGCCTGATCCTGCCCGAAGATGGTGCTTTTCAGTTCGGTCTCCAGATCCCTCAATTTTTCCACTTCTGAAGAGGAGACATTCTTTTCCGGAATTCGGGCGATTCTGGCGACAATCTTTTCCACGTCGTGCTGGTCGATCACATGCCGGATGTGATCGGCTGAAGGTCGCATATTGGCCATGGCGCCCGCTTCGTCAATGACATCGATGGCCTTGTCCGGCAGCCGCCGGTCATTGATAAACTTTCCGGAAAGTTCGGCCGCCGCCCTCAGGGCCGCCTCGGTGTAATAAACGTGATGGTATTCCTCATATTTATCCTTCAGCCCTTTGAGGATCTGGAACGTCTCATCCACCGTAGGCTCCGGAACCTCAATCTTCTGAAACCTTCTGGACAGGGCGCCGTCCTTCTCAAAATATTTCCGATACTCATCGTAAGTCGTGCAGCCGATGCAGCGGAGTTTTCCCGTAACCAGCGCCGGCTTGAGAATGTTGGAAGCGTCCATGGACCCCCCGGAAACCGCCCCCGCTCCCACGATATTGTGGATTTCATCGATAAAGAGAATGACGTTGTCCTGTTTGTTCAGTTCAGCCAGCACCCGCTTCATGCGCTCTTCAAAATCACCGCGAAAGCGCGTTCCTGCCAGCAGAGCACCCATATCCAGGGAATAGATGCGGACGTTTTTCAAGCGTCTCGGCACTTTGCCGTTCACGACAAGCTGAGCCAATCCTTCGGTCAATGCCGTTTTCCCGACGCCGGGTTCTCCGACGTGAACGGGATTATTCTTCAGTCGCCGGCAGAGAACCTGAATGGTCCGATCCAGAATATCCTGCCTGCCGATCAGGGGGTCCAGCTCGCCCGCCAGCGCCTTGGCCGTCAGATCAAGGGTAAAGGCCTTGAGAATTTCGCTTTTCGTATGCTCCTGTTCCGGATGAATCGCTTCGGAATCCATCTTCGGATCTTCCCGGTCCGACTTCTGGCCGGGTTCCTTCTCCGGCATGGCCGGAATGCCGTGGGAGATGTAATTCAACAGAACGATCCGCGTGATCCCTTCCTGAGCGAGGAAGTACGCGGCAAACGACTCCTTTTCCTCAAGAATGGAAACCAGAACGTCTCCCAGGTCCAATACTTCTTTCTGTGAAGACGAATTGTGCCAGACCGCCCGCTCCAGAACACTTTGAAATCCCAGAGACTGAACGGCATCCGAATCATTAAGTCTTGCATGGGAATCATGGAGATGATGTTCAAGTGTTTTCCGCAAACGCTCCAGATTTCCTCCGCACTTGTCTATGATATCGCGTCCTTCATCGAAAAAGAGAGCCGCATAGAGCAGATGCTCCGGAGTAATAAACTCATGGTGCCTTGATTTCGCTTCCGCATAGGCTGCCATTATGATTTGATTCAAATTTTCACTGATCCTCATGATTTTTACCTCGTGGTTTTTAAAAAAACCTTATTTATGGCCAAGTTACCCCGCTTTTCCGATGGGACCGTATCAATTGAACACGCTTCGGGATTTCTCTGTTTCAGACTTCATCCATACTGCATCTTAACGGATACTCGTTCTGTCTGGCCATAAAATGAACCTGTGCAATTTTTGTTGATGCAATATCATAAGTGTAAACGCCGCAAACACCTTGTCCTTTTCTGTGCACATCCAGCATGATCCTGGTTGCCTGCGCGGCGGGTTTATGAAAAATGGTCATCAGAATCTGCACGACGAAATCCATCGTTGTGTAATGGTCATTGTGAAGGATCACTCGATACATCCGAGGTTCCATGACCTTGTCTTCCCACTCAATGTTCAGTTCCTGATCGAAATTCTTGATGACATCCGTTTCGTTCTGCATGTTCGTTTTAACTCTTGCCTGAAATGCCTCTGTTTCAGTCGCGTTTCCACTTCATCACCTGATCTGATTTTTTTCTTTTACCCTCGACATCGCCTCAATTTTCCTGATAATAAAGCCCTTGCTCAGTCTGCTGAAGAAACGAACGTTCAACGGCGCCTGATTTTTTTTCTCATCAATCAGTTAGACATCAGGTAAGGAGAGTTAGGTTGACTGAATACAGACAAAAGCACGCTTTGATGATAGACGGTTTATCACTAGGCCCGGCAACCGATTCTGTTTTTTCCTTTTGCCGGATGGTGACCTGCAATCGCAAGAGCCCTTTCTTATCTGTATTTTCTGGCACTCTATGGTTTTTTTAAGTTCCCCCTGTTTTGTGTGCCGGTCATGCCCGTTTACATTCTTCCTGGGCAATTCCGAGCTTTACTGGTTGTAATTTTAATACAAACTCAAATTAATCTCAAATCCTTTCCATTTTTTCGCAATCCCTGGCCACGACCTCGAGTCGACCTTAATTTAATCATGTCCCATCAGTCTGGCAATCCTTCAAAGATAGAAAAATCCCCGGTACTTTAATGGCATTTCATCTTGACATCGGAGTGGGTTTCATATAGGAAAAAAAGTTCACTTATTTTAACCTTACAAAGGAGGAAAATTCTTGGCTACGCATAAGTCCGCGGAAAAGAGAAGCAGGCAGATTGAAAAACGCCGGATCAGGAATGTCTCAATAAGATCAAAAGTTAAGACATACATTAAATCGGTGCTTACGGCCATTGAGGCAAAAGACAAGGAGGGAGCGCAGAGCGCCCTGCAGCAGGCTATCCCGGTGATCGCCAAGGCTGGAGCCAAAGGGGTGTATCATCAGAAGACCGCTTCCCGACATATTTCAAGGCTGACGCGCAAGGTTAACGCCCAAGTCGCGGAGTAAGTTGAGAGATACTCCTCAGGAACGCCCTTCTTCAGGCTCTGTTTCGATGAAGGGCGTATTAAAGCCACACCTGTCAGAAGCCGGAGAGCATCAGGCTGTACGCTCTTTCCGCAGCATCACCGGCAAGCTTCGCAATGGCGCTTTGCCGTCCGGTTTCCGTAGCCGTCAGACTTCCGCTCGCCACGGGATAATCCCCATAATAGCTGAAGTTTTGATTCTGCCAGAGAATCTTTTTCGATACCCGCTCCTCAAGCGTGACTTCCATAACAACGGTCACCCTTTCTTCCGCGGCGAGATCCGTCGTCTGATAGGAAAGATGGGTGGTGTTAAGGCGTTGAATGCTTCCCCGGATAATGGCATCAGCTTCTTCGCGGCGGCCGGCAAGCTGAAAACGGCTGCTCCGTAGTACCTGATCGATGAAGGCGTTGCGGAAAAGGCTTTCCAGGCCGGCCTGGCTGGTTCTGTTGGCAAAGGTATCGACAAAGACCTTCTGAATGCGGGGATCGATGTTATCCTCACCACCGACAAAATGATAACCACACCCTGAAACAACCCAGAGCAAAATCAGACCGAGCAGAGTCCAACCCAGCCGACGGTCACTCTTATCATAATCCAAATTTTTCATTTCTTCTTCTCTTCCCGTCAATGGTCAGCGGGATCCTGAAACCCGATTCCGTTCGGCCATTCTCCGTAATATTTCCTCAACCCTTCACGACAATATTCACCAGCTTTTTCGGTACGTAGACCTGCTTGATCACGGATTTTCCCTCAAGGAACCGGGATACCTTCTCATCACCCATCGCCAGCGCCTTGATTTTATCTTCAGCTTCATCTGCTGCCACGATGACCCGGCTCCGCACTTTGCCGTTCACCTGAATGACGATGGTCATTTCGTCTTCAGCGGCGACGGTGGGATCATAAACCGGCAGAGGTGTGTCAGCCAGGCAGGTTCCTTGATGTCCCAGCATCTGCCAGAGTTCCTCGGTGAGATGGGGTACAATCGGCGCCAGCAGCAGGATAATCGCTTCGATCGTCTCCCGGATCACGGCCAGGGCCGTCCGGTCTTCCCGGGGCGGTCGGGGCAGACCGTACAGGGTGTTGACCAGTTCCATGATGGCGCTGATGGCCGTATTGAAATGGAAACGCTCGCCCATATCATCCCGGACCTTCCTGATTGTCTGATGGGTCTTGCGCCGCAGGCTCTTCAGTTCGCCTTCCAGTTCCCCGTCGCCCGCAAAGGGGGCAATTCCCTGAAGATCATCCAGATAATCCACGACAATGCGCCAGGTCCGGCCGATAAAACGGAACGATCCCTCCACCCCCTGATCGCTCCACTCCAGGTCTTTCTCCGGCGGCGCGGCGAAAAGACAGAACATCCGGGCTGTATCCGCTCCGTACTGCCGGACCAGATAATCGGGGTCGACCACATTCTTTAGGGATTTGGACATTTTCTCCGTCTTGCCGACGATCACTTCGGCCAGGCAGTGGATGCATCGACCTTCACGGACTTCTTCCGGGTAGAGATAGCCGTGATCGGGGCAGCGGGTCGTTTCTTTGCAGACCATGCCCTGAGTCAACAGATTCGTAAAGGGTTCATCGACCCCCACCAGACCGAAGTCCCGGAGCATCCTGGTGTAAAAGCGGGCGTAGAGGAGGTGAAGGATGGCATGTTCGATCCCGCCGATGTACTGATCCACGGGCATCCAGTAATCCACCTGCTGTCTGTTCAGGCCGGGCTTTTCTGCGAAATGGGGGCAGCAGTAACGTTCGAAATACCAGGAGGATTCCACAAAGGTGTCCATCGTATCGCTTTCCCGCTTCGCGGGGCCGCCGCAAGAAGGGCAGGTCGTGTTCAGAAATTCGGGGTGTTTCGCGAGGGGTGATCCGCCTTCTCCCGAAAAATCGACATCCCGAGGCAGCACAACGGGAAGCTCGGCCTCCGGAACCGGCACCGTACCGCATTTAGGACACATGATCATGGGGATCGGCGCTCCCCAGTAACGCTGCCGGGAGATGCCCCAGTCCCGCAGCCGGTATTGTATCGTTCGTTTGCCCCGTCCCAGGGCGATCAGATGATCGGCGATCGCGTCCAGGGCTTTGAGATTTTCCATTCCATTAAAGGGTCCGGAATTGACCAGGATGCCTTCCTCCACATAGGCCTCCGTCATGGTTTCCGGATCAAGGGTCTTGTCCGGCGGCGAAATGACCACCACCTTGCGGAGACCGAATTTTTCGGCAAATTCGAAGTCCCGCTGGTCATGAGTCGGAACGGCCATCACGCAGCCGGTGCCGTAATCCGCGAGAACAAAATTGGTCGCAAAGATCGGCATCTCCCAGCCGGTCAGTGGATTGAGGCAGTAACAGTCGAGGAACAGCCCCTGCTTTTCATAATAATCCGATGTCCGCATGAGCTTGTCCTGTTTCTTGACTTCTTCGGCAAAGGTCCTGGCATCCTTTTCAACAGGTTTCCCCTTGACCAGTTCCATGACCAGGGGATGTTCGGCGGCAATCAGCATGAAGGTTGCACCGAACAGGGTATCCTGACGGGTGGTAAACACCTTGATGTCGCCGTTGCCGTCCGCCATGGGGAACGAGACCTCACAGCCGTAACTCTTGCCGATCCAGTTCCGCTGCATGGTCAGCACCCGCTCCGGCCATCCCGTCAACCGGTCGCACCCCGCCAGGAGTTCATCGATGTAGGCGGTGATGCGGAAAAACCACTGATCGAGGATTTTTTCCACCACTTCGGAACCGCATCGCCAGCATAGTCCGGCTTCCACCTGCTCGTTGGCCAGAACGGTCTGACACCTGGGACACCAGTTCACGCTGGAAGTCTTTTTGTAGGCTAGCCCTTTTTCGTACATCCAGAGGAAGAAAAGCTGTTCCCAGCGGTAGTATACCGGTTCGCAGGTCGAGACCTCGCGGTCCCAGTCGTAGCTGAAGCCCATTCGCTTGAGCTGCTTTCTCATGTGAGTGATATTTTCATTCGTCCAGAGAGAAGGGTGGATGCCCCGTTCAATGGCCGCATTTTCCGCCGGCATGCCGAAGGAGTCCCAACCCATGGGGTGCAGGACGTTGTACCCTTCCATTCGCTTGTAGCGGGCAACGACATCGCCGATTGTATAGTTTCTCACGTGGCCGATATGAATCTTGCCGGAGGGATAAGGAAACATTTCCAGAAGATAGTATTTTTTCTTTGAAGGATCTTCCGTCACCTTGAAAGTATTTTTTTCTTCCCAGTATCGCTGCCACTTCTCTTCAATTTCCTGAGGCACATATTTTCTGTTCATAGGGCACTCCCGTATTAAAGTCGGCAAGTTCTTTAACATAATAAGATAATGCATTCAACACGGAAACCGTCTGTTTCTTTGTCTTTACTTAATTTGGTTCAGTTGAGGGTAAGACAAATGCCTGCTGGGAATATTTCTTTTCAGTGAAAGGAGTATTCCTTTCCACGGGAAAAATTGGTGAAGGGAGGGAATGAGGAGCGTTTCAGTCGGTTAAAGTAACGTGAAGAAGGACGATCGATGGCCGGCAACGGCAGAACATAACCGCCGCCGATGCTTCGTTATTCCGATCTTTCCGGCGGAGGGGCGATTTCCTGCTCGTCATTTTTTTTATGGATTTTTGCATACAGGGCATCAAGGATTCCATTGATAAATGAACCGGAATTTTCTGAGCCATACACCTTGCCCAGGTCAATGGCTTCATTCATCGTCACCTTGGGTGGGATGTCCTCACAGAAACAGAGTTCAAAAACCGCCATGCGCAGGATGCTCTTATCGACTTTGGACATCCGGGCGATGGACCAGTTTGCGGAACAGCCGCCGATCAGAGAATCGATCTGATCCCGATGTTTCCATGCCCCTTCTATCAGAAGGGACGAAAATGGTCTCGCGTCCATCGGCGCCTCGTAATGAGCCCAGTACAGTTCAATAGCCTCCCCGGCCTCCATTTCCACAACTTCCAGACTGTAAAGAACCTGCAGGGCAATTTCTCTCGCTATTCTTCTCTGACGCATGAAATCCTCTAACTTATGACAGACACGAGACACCTGTGTTCCGTGTACATCCGGAGGGCGGAATCTCAGCGATAATTTCCCTGTTCAACATCCAGATCATATCTGTCTGAGCAGATCAACCATTTCAATGGCTGTCATCGCGGCGTCCCACCCTTTATTGCCGGCTTTGGTACCCGCCCGTTCAATGGCCTGCTCAATGGTGTCCGTCGTCAGAACGCCGAAGGCGATGGGAACCCCCGTATCCAGACTGGCATTGGCGATTCCCTTGGAAACCTCGGCGCTGACATATTCAAAATGCGGAGTCGCACCCCGGATGACCGCCCCGAGGCAGATGACGGCTTCAAAGCGCTGGCTTACAGCAAGCTTTTTAGCCACCAGCGGCAGTTCAAAGGCCCCGGGCACCCGGTAAACCTGAATATCCTTCCCCTCCGCTCCAGAGCGCGTCAGAGCATCCAGAGCGCCGTCCAGAAGCCGGCTGCAGATAAAATCATTGAAACGGCTGACGGCAATGCCAAATTTCATTCCTTTTGCGATTAAACGCCCCTCTGTCACTGTCGGCATATCACCCTCACTTTATTTCTCGATTCTTCAGACCCCTCCAGGGAGTTTTATTCCGGTTCCATATCGAAGCGCGCTTCACGCCGGCTCCGTTATCGACTTCTCGATGCAGGCAACGTAAGGCAGAATCGCTTCTGTCCGGCCGACCTGTCGTCATCTTTATTCCGGAATCGGAATTCTTCATCCGGCTGTTCTTGCCCGGACTCTATATTTCCAGAATGTGTCCCATTTTCTTCTTTTTCGTGGTCAGGTAACGGATATTTTTCTCCGTAGGGGGGATTTCAATCGGCACCCGTTCCGTAACCGTGATCCCGTATCCCTCCAGACCGACGATTTTTTTGGGATTGTTGGTCATCAGGCGCATCTTCCGGATTCCAAGATCCACAAGAATCTGGGCGCCGATGCCGTAATCTCTCAAGTCCGGTTTGAATCCCAGGGCGATGTTTGCCTCAACCGTATCCTGCCCATGTTCCTGCAGTTCATAGGCCCGGATTTTGTTGATCAGACCGATGCCGCGGCCTTCCTGATGCATGTAAACGATGACGCCTTTCCCTTCCTTCTCGATCATCTCCATGGCGGTATGGAGCTGGTCGCCGCAGTCGCAGCGTTCGGAGCCGAAGACATCCCCCGTCATGCATTCGGAGTGGACCCTCACCAGGACTTCATCTTCCGGTGAGATGTCTCCCTTGACGAGGGCCAGGTGCTGAAGTTTGTCCACATCGTTTTCATAGACGATCAGTTTGAAATCCCCTCCGTAGCGGGTCGGAATGGTCGCCGTCGCCGCCCGGCGGATCAGGGATTCGTGCTTCATCCGGAATTCAATAAGATCGGCAATGGTCGCGATCTTCAAACCGTGCTGCTCAGCGAAGATCTCCAGATCGGGCATCCGCGCCATCGTCCCGTCATCCTTCATGATTTCACAGATCACTCCGGCAGGCTTCAAACCCGAAAGCCTTGCCAGATCGACGGACCCTTCGGTCTGACCCGTTCTGACCAGGACGCCGCCCTTCTTGGCCACAATGGGGAAAACATGTCCGGGGCTGACCAGATCCTCCGGCTTGACGTCATCCGAAACCGCCGCCTGGATGGTCGTTGCCCGATCCGCCGCGGAGATTCCTGTGGTTACTCCACATCGGGCTTCAATGGAAACGGTGAAGGCCGTCCCGAAACGGGATTGGTTGTCCTGCACCATCATCGGCAGGTTCAGCTTCTCCGCCTGTTCTTCGTTCAGCGTCAGGCAGATCAGTCCTCTTCCGTATTTTGCCATGAAATTGATGGCATCCGGCGAAACAAACTGTGCCGCCATGCAGAGGTCTCCCTCATTTTCCCGGTCCTCATCGTCGACCAGGATAATCATTTTGCCATTTCGAATATCTTCAATGGCCTCTTCAATCGTACACAAACCCATAACTCTTCTCCTATACAGGGACAGCGCCATTTTTTTCGGCACTTCCCGGGGGTTACTTCATAAACCCTTGTTTCATCAATAACTCCATGCTTACGCCGCTTTCCTTTTTCTGCTCGGGATTTAACAGTCGATCCACGTATTTGCCCAGGATATCGGTTTCGATATTGACCCAGTCGCCCTTTTTTTTAAATCCCAGGGTTGTTCTTTCGGCAGTATGGGAAATCATATTAACATAAAACACGTTTTCTTCACAGCGATTCACAGTCAGGCTGACGCCGTCGACGGCAACAGACCCCTTGGAGACTATATAGCGGCTTAGCTCTGGTTCCACCTCAATTCTGAAAATGATGGAGCCGGATTTGACGGATCTCTCTACAATCTTTCCCAGGCCGTCGACATGACCGAGAACAATATGCCCTCCCATAAAATCCGTCAGGCGCAGGGATTTTTCCAGATTGACCCGCTGCCCCGGTTGAAGAAAACCAAGATCCGTCCGGGAAAGCGTCTCCGCGGAAACATCCGCGGTAAAGCTCCGGCGGGAATAGCTCGTCGCGGTCAGGCAGGCGCCGTTTACGGCGATGCTGTCCCCGATGCGGACATCTTCAAGATTCATGTCCGTTTCAATTTCGAGCAGGGCGTCTTCTCCCCGTCGGGACAGACGGAGTACCGTTCCTATACCCTGCACAAGGCCGGTGAACATTTCCTGGACTCCTATGGTTCTTTCTCTTTTTTTAAATCATGTAACTGCTTGAATTCTTTTAGCTCTTCAAGAAAATCATTGACATCGCGAAACTGCCGGTAAACAGAGGCAAACCGGACATAGGCCACGCCATCCAGTTCTTTGAGGAGCTTCATGATCTTTTCGCCGATCATGGAAGAGCGAATTTCTTCTCCTGAATAATCCTGACAGAAACGTTCCACTTCCGTAACCAGTGACTCGATCGTTTCCGTGCTGATGGGACGCTTCTCACAGGCCTTCCTGATGCCCATCCGGATTTTGTTGCGGTCAAAGGGTTCTCTCCGGCCATCCTTCTTGACCACAGTCGGCAGCATTTCTTCAATATACTCGTATGTGGTAAAGCGCCGTCCACAGGCCAGGCACTCTCGCCTTCGCCGGATGGCATTGCCGTCGCGGCTGACCCGGGAATCCATGACTTTATTTTCCACGCCGCCACAGAAAGGACACTTCATAGAGTCGTCACCCTGATGCCCGCTTCACCTAGAATTTCGCAGGCAAGTTCGTCGCAGTAACCATCGCGGACGACAACAGAATCAATCCCGGCATTGATGATCATCTTTGCGCAGATCACACAGGGTTGATTGGTGCAGTAAAGCGTTGCGCCGGCAATCCCGACGCCGTGAAGGGCCGCCTGAATGATGGCGTTCTGTTCGGCATGCAGCCCCCGACAAAGTTCATGCCGCTCCCCTGAAGGGACTTGGAGCTGATCCCGAAGACAGCCGATATCCAGACAATGGCGCAAACCGGACGGAGCGCCGTTGTACCCTGTCGATAAAATCCTCCGCTCTCTTACCAGCACGGCGCCGACATTTCTTCTCAGGCAGGTGGAACGCCTGGCAACCAGGGCGGCAATATCCAGAAAGTATACGTCCCATTCCGGCCTTGAATTCCGTTCCGTCATGCGCTCGCGATCCGCTCGGCATAAAGGGGGAAATTTTGACAGAGCCGGCCGACCTCCTCTTTGACAGCCATCAGATGTTTTTCGTTGTCCCGATGTTCGAGAACCTCGGCAATCAGGCGGGCTATCGTCCGCATTTCTTCTTCCTTCATTCCCCGGCTGGTCAGGGCGGGCGTGCCGATCCGGATTCCGCTGGTCACCATGGGACCCCGGGTGTCGAAGGGGATGCCGTTCTTGTTGACAGTTATTCCCGCCGAATCCAGCGATTCCTGCGCTTCCTTTCCTGTCAGACCCTTGTCGGTCAAATCCATAAGAAGAAGATGGTTGTCCGTCCCCCCGGAAACGAGGCGATATCCCCGGCCGATCAGCTCTTTGGCCAGCGCCTGGGCGTTCTTCACGATCTGGCTCTGGTAATCCTTGAATTCATCCGTAAGGGCTTCCTTGAAGGCCACCGCTTTGGCGGCGATGATATGCATCAGCGGACCGCCCTGAACACCGGGAAAGACCCGGCTGCTGAGCGTTTTCTGGTAGGACGCCTGGCACATGACCAAGCCCCCGCGGGGGCCACGGAGGGTTTTATGGGTCGTCGAGGTGACGTATTCGCAGACGGGGACAGGAGAGGGGTGCAGACCCGTCGCCACCAGACCGGCGATGTGTGCGATGTCGGCCATGACGAGAGCGCCGACTTTATCCGCAATGGCCCGGAACTTCTCGAAATCGATGGTCCGGGGATAGGCGCTGGCGCCGACGACGATCATCCTGGGTTTGTGCTGCAGGGCGAGGTCTTCCACTTGGTTGTAATCGATCGTTTCCGTTTCCCGGTCTACGCCGTAAGGGACCACATTGTAGAACTTGCCGGAGAAGTTGGCCGGACTGCCGTGAGACAAGTGCCCGCCATGAGCGAGATTCATCCCCAGGATGGTATCCCCCACGGAAAGGGCGGAAAAATAAACCGCCATGTTGGCCTGGGTGCCCGAGTGAGGCTGGACGTTGACGTAATCCGCGCCGAACAGCGCCTTGCACCGTTCGATCGCCAGATTTTCCGCGATGTCGACATATTCACAGCCGCCATAGTATCGTTTTCCGGGATATCCTTCCGCGTACTTGTTGGTCATGATGCATCCCTGGGCTTCGAGAACAGCCTCGCTGACAAAGTTTTCCGACGCGATGAGTTCCAGTTTTCCCGCCTGCCTCCGGGTTTCAAGGCGGATGGCCTCGGCTATTTCAGGATCGATTTTCATTAAAGCTGACATGAGTGCTGTATCCTCTTTCGTATAATTTCATTTTTCTTTCCGGGATGATTTTTCGCAAGGCTTACTTCCTCCCGGAAGGAGAATGTGTTGATCTCGTTTCATCCTCTTGCTGTCAGGCTTTGCCCTTCTCATTTTCCAGAGCCCGAATTTTATCCAGGCGTCCCCGGTGGCGTCCTCCTTCAAAGGGAGTTTCCAGCCAGACGTCGACAATCTGCCGGGCTGTTTCCGGAAGAGTCCGTCTGCCGGCAAGTATGAGGATGTTGGTATCGTTATGCAGACGGCTCAAACGCGCCGTCTCTGTGTCCAGGCAGACGGCTGCGCGGATTCCGTCGAACTTGTTGGCGACGATGGCCATACCCACTCCTGAGCCGCATACAAGGATGCCCCGTGAGAAGACACCGGCCGAGACCGCCCCGGCAACCTTTTCCCCGAAATCAGGATAATCGACGGCTTCTTCGCTGTCCGTCCCGATATCCGACACAACCCAGCCCTTTTCCTCAAGAAAGGATTTGACGGTTTCCTTCAGTTGAAATCCGGCGTGGTCTGCACCGATAATGATCTTTTGTTCCATGATGCCTACTCGAAAAATTTTTTTAAAAGAATCGAGGCGTTGACGCCGCCGAAACCGAAGGTGTTGGACATGGCGATCTGAATGTCGCGCCGCCGCGCCGAATGAGGGACATAATCGAGATCACAGGCGGGGTCGGGCTGATCGAGATTAATGGTGGGAGGCAGAATTCCGGTCTCGAGCGCCTTTGCCGTAAAAATCGCTTCGACACCCCCCGTTGCACCGAGGAGGTGACCGGTCATGGATTTCGTCGAGCTGACGGCAAGTCGGCTGCTGTGTTCTCCGAAAACGGACTTGATCGCCTCCGTTTCATATTGGTCGTTCAGTGGCGTGGAGGTGCCATGGGCGTTGATATAGTCGACGTCGGAGGGAGTCATGCCGGCATCACGGAGAGCCGCATGCATGCATCGGGCAGCCCCTTCATGTCCGGGAGGAGGGACGGCCAGATGAAAGGCGTCGCTCGTCGCTCCATACCCAAGAACTTCCGCGTAGATGCGTGCCCCCCGCTTTCTGGCGGAGTCCAGCTCTTCAAGGATCAGGATACCGCACCCCTCGCTGAGGACAAACCCGTCACGGCAAAGATCGAAAGGGCGACTGGCCTTCTGCGGCTCGTCGTTTCGCTGTGAAATGGCATGCATGGCATTGAAACCGGCAACAGCCATGGGGCTGATCGCGGCATCGGCGCCGCCGGCAAAAACCACGTCGGCATAGTCGAAAGCAATGAGCCGGAAAGCCTCTCCCACGGCGGTTGTCCCTGAAGCGCAGGCCGTCACGGGACAGTTGACGGGTCCTCTGGCCCCGAAGCGAATGGATACTTGACCTGCCCCCAGATTGGGCAGCACGGAAGGAATAGTAAAAGGCGAAACCCTGCGGGGACCGTTGCGTGAAAGGATTTCTTTTTCTTTTTCGAGAGTTGTCAGACCGCCGATTGCCGAACCGATCACCACGCCCGTTCGGGTCGCCCGGGGCTCGTCAAGGACCAGTCCGGAATCGGCCACAGCCATTTCCGCCGATGCCAGGCAATAGATAATGAAAGGATCGAGTCGGCGCACTTCTTTTTTACTGACATACACGAGAGGGTCAAAATTCTTGAGCTCTCCGGCAATGCGCGTTTCAAAATCCGCTGCATCAAATTTCGTGATCGGTCCGATACCCGAGCGGCCCGCACAGAGGGCTGACCACGTATCCATGACGGAGTTTCCAAGGGGCGTCACCGCTCCCATCCCGGTTATGACAACTCTCCTTCTCAATGGTTGTCTCACTCTCAAAATATTTCCTGCAGTTTGAGCATCGGCAAATCACACTTCAAACACCTGAAAGAGCGAATTTCCGGTTTCCTGAGCGATCCTAATCCCAAGTCACATTACGAACTTTCAGATAATCAATCACATCCTGAATCTTGCGGATTTTCTTGAGATCTTCGGTGGAAATCTCCACATCGAAGGTGTCTTCCATTTCCAGCAGCAGTTCCGCCAGATCAAGAGAATCCGCTCCGAGATCATTGATGAAGGATGCCTCCGGTACACATTCCTCGGCTGTGACTTCCAGTTGGTCGACAATGATTTCTATGATTTTTTCTTCCAGCGTCACCTGTTCTTCCTCCCAGCGATGTTGCCGACAATTCCATGCTTCTATGCGCGGTGGTATTACAAGACATCCTTCTTTACGTCAACCGGTTAAGATATGGTTACATATCGGTTGGAACCTCGAAGGAAAAAAGCGTCCTGTAAAGCCGAACCGGTTTCTATCACAAGCCCGTTTTTTCCAGAAAAAACGATTCAGGCAAGATTTTCCACTTTGATCACGGTCCGGCCTTTGTAGGTCCCGCAGTAGGGGCAGACCCGGTGAGGCAGCTTGAATTTACCGCACTGGGGACAGGCTGAAGCCTGGACAGGAGTGAGAAAATCGTGCGCCCTTCTCATATTTCTTCTCGTTCTGGAATGTCTTTTTACTGGATTTGGCATGATGATTCCTCTTTCTTTTATATTTCCATAAAATTATAACTATTGCTCAATTTCTCTGCTTTTTCAAGATTTTCCACAGGCCGGCTCCGTAAGAATTTTTCCCAATTGTTTCTTCTGAGTCAGTCTTTATGAGGGTGATTCCTTGCGGATCTTGAGATTTTTCAAAACGGCGAACCGTTCATCTCCCCGCTCCTTCGGGCAGCCGCAGTCTCCCGTGTTCAGATTCGCACCGCATTGAGGACACAGTCCCCTGCAGGCTTCGCTGCACAGCACCCTCATGGGAATCTGAAGCATGATCTGTTCATAGACCAGAGGAGAAAGATCGACGACTTCCCCCTGATAGAAGCCGAAATCCAGATCTTCCGTGCGCAGTTCCACTTTATCCTTTATATTTTCCCTGACCGGCATCAAGGTATAGCGGAAATCGAAGCGCACAGGCAGTCGAACGGTCTCAAGACAGCGGCAGCACACGGTCTCCACAACGGAATCGATCTTTCCTGCGATAAAAACCGTTTCCCCCGTGCGGTAAACATGGCAGGAGACAACCGTCTGCAGGAGACTCAGGGAGTCTTCCCCGGAGAGATAATCCCGAAACCAGTCCCCCTGAAGATCAAAGTGGAGGTCGACACCTGCCTCCGGCACCATCAGGACATTGATTTTCAAAATACACCCTAACTTATTAAATCATAAGGCTTTTAATCGGAGACCCTATCTGTAACCCAGTGAATCTCTTATATAAAGGCGTGGATTAAATTATAAATACATGCTGTTGTCAAGCACAATTTGCTTGAAAACCGTCTTGACAAACCAGAAAAGCTGGACCTATAAAGGGGCACGATTAAAGTCTGTCAGGAAAGGTTATAATGCAGAAATTAAAAGAGATTCGCACCCGTTTTGCCCCTTCGCCGACCGGTTATCTTCACATCGGCGGCGCCCGCACGGCCCTGTTCAGCTGGCTCTATGCCCGGCATCATCAGGGAAAGTTCGTTTTAAGAATTGAAGACACGGATCAGCTCCGTTCCACGGAAGAATCAACGCGGGCGATCCTGGATGCCATGACCTGGCTGGGATTGAACTGGGATGAAGGCCCCGTTTTCCAGGCGGAACGCGTCGATATCCACCGGGCCATGATTCGGAAGCTGGTTGATGAGGATAAGGCCTATTACTGCACCTGCACCCCGGATGAGCTGGAAGAAAAACGGAAAAGAGCCCTGGCGGAAGGCCGCAAGCCCAAATACGACGGAACCTGCCGTGAGAAGAAACTCCCTCCCTCCCCCGGAACGGTGGTGCGGTTCCGTTGCCCGCAAACAGGAATCACGGTCGTCGATGACCTGATCAAGGGGAAAATCTCCTTTAACAACGAAGAACTTGACGATCTGATCATTCAGCGCAGCGACGGCTATCCGACTTACAATTTCGCCGTGGTCGTCGATGACGCCCAGATGGGAATATCCCATGTGATCCGGGGCGACGACCATGTCAACAACACTCCCCGGCAGATCCTTCTCTACCAGGCCCTGGGGTACGATATTCCGCACTTCGGCCATGTGCCTATGATCCTGGGCGCCGACAAGGCCCGCCTCAGCAAGCGTCATGGAGCAACCTCCGTAATGGCTTATAAGGACATGGGATACCTTCCGGAGGCCCTGGTGAACTATCTGGTCCGCCTGGGCTGGTCGCACGGGGATCAGGAAATCTTTTCCCTGGACGAACTCATCGCCCTGTTTGGACTGGAAAGTATAGGCAAATCCGCAGCCGTCTTCAATCCGGAGAAGCTGCTCTGGTTGAATCAGCATTACATCAAAACCTATCCGGAAGACAGACTGCTGGAGGTTCTGCAGCCTTTCTGGAAGCAACTGGGCATTGAAGCTCCTGATCCTGACTATGGCCGGAGCATCGTTCGGGATCTCCGGGCCAGGGCCAAGACGCTGGTCGACATGGCGGAGTCAAGCACCTTTTATTTCAACGATGAGCCGGCCATTGATGCTGATGCCGCAAAAAAATTTCTCACTCCGGAAATCGCCGGTCATCTCGAAGCCATCGCGGAAGCACTGGCGACTCTTGGGGATTACTCCAAAGAAGGAATTGAAATCTTTCTCCGCAGCCTGGTCGAGGCGAGAGCCATCAAACTCAAGACGATTGCCCAGCCGCTCCGCATCGCTCTGACCGGAAAAACCGTCAGTCCCGGTCTGGACGACATCATGCTGACCCTGGGAAAGGAGCGGGTGATTGCGCGCATTCAGCGCACGGTAGCGTATATCAGAAGTGGAATGGCATCCTGAAATCTTTTGCCTTGACTTTTTCGTCTCAGTTGAATAAATAACTCCCCTTCAAGTGGTCCCATCGTCTAGTGGTTAGGACGCTGGCCTCTCACGCCGGAAGCCGGGGTTCAACTCCCCGTGGGACTACCATTAGTCATTAAAGGGCCGCAAACAATAGCCCCGATCATTCCACAACGGACAAAATACAGGCACAAAACCCTCTTCGGAGTCAACCTCTCTTGAGGAGGGTTCTTGCGTGCCATAATTATCTCGGAACCCAATCGCCTGAAGCGGTTTTCTAAGTCCTTCCTCCCCGGCTTTCCTTTTTTCCACAAGCCTCGCCGGCTTATGGACAGTGTTTTTGAATACCCCATAGTTTCCACTTTTTTTATCATTGAAAAAAAGGTAAAAAATAGAGAAAGTCAAAACCACCCAGAAAGAACAATCGTCATGTCATGCCAGCTGATATGGAATCCATCCCGTGCCCTTGAATTCTCAGCCTGATTGACTCCGGATGCCCATACGGGGAGGAGAATGACAGACACCGTAACATCGCTGTTTCCATGCCGTCGAGGTTAACCGGGTCATATCTTAAATCTTCTCACAGGAGGTAAAAATGGAGTTGAAGGGAAGCAGGACCGAAGACGTTTTACGGAAAGCATTGAATGCGGAATTGCGTCAGAGTTTCGAATATCGCTACTTTGCCGGAATGGCGCGGCAGGCGGGTCTTCAGCAGGTTGCGGAGATTTTTGAGGCTACCGCAGCCAATGAACTGGAGCATGCCCGCCATGAATATGAATTTCTCGGAGGTGCAGGGAATTCGCTGGAAAATGTCCGGCAGGCCGTCAGCAATGAACACGATCAGGTTCTTAAATTCTACCCGCAGGCTGCGGAAACGGCCGAGCAGGAGGGGTTTACAGAGATTGCTGAATTCTTCCGACGGATTGTCGATGTCGAGGAAAAGCACGAGAAGAATTTTCAGGAACTGCTGCATGGGATAGAAAAGGAGACTGAATTCGAAGGCCGAACCGTGGGACATTCCTCTGTGGAGATGGCGCAGTTGATGCTGCCGGAGCAGGCTAACCCGGCTGGATTCGTGCATGGCGGGGAATTGATGAAGATGATGGATAATGCGGCCGGGGTGGTGGCCGCCCGGCATGCGCATTCCAATGTCGTTACCGCCCGGGTGGAGGACATTGTCTTTCAGAGTCCGGTTCGCGTCGGCAGCGTGGTTTTCGTGAAAGCCAGACTCGTGTTTGCCAGCCGCTCCTCCATGGTCATCCGGGTCGACCTGGAGATGGAACATATCAGCCTGGAAAAGGGCCATGACGGCCAGGAACATAGAGTCCCCGCGATGACGGCAAATTTCGTGATGGTGGCCGTGGATGAACAGGGAAAGGCCAGTGCCGTTCCAAAACTGATCCTGCTTACGGAAGAAGAGGAAAGGCTCTTCGCCGCCGCAGAGGAGGGCTATAAAGCAAGAAAGAAATAGGCTATGCCGAAAAAAAGCAGGCGAATCCCGCATCTGTCAGTCTGTCAAGGGCCAGGGCCGAAGTCCCACGACAGGAATCCGGCTTTCCTCTGAAATAGAGTTACAGAAGGGTATCTAATGGGCGCCTGAAAATCATTATGGATAAGGTAAAGTGAAGGATGACTGCCGGACTTGGTTTTTCCGGGAGATCAGGAATCATGATAAGTGTCGAGAGGAGGAGTATAAACGGCGACCGTCTTTTCCCCTGTGATCTTTACGGTCGTCACGGCATTCAGGACTGAAAAACAATTGCCGATTTTTTCTCCGCGATTATCCAGGATATCGAAGCCATGGAGATTCATTCTGCGAAATGCGGCTTTGTTCAGCATGTTCTGCACCAACTCTTTCATATTCCCTGGAGAGAACTCCATTGGCTTCCACAGACCCAGATCCAGATTCCAGGTTTTTTCGATACCGATGATGGCGTTGGGATAATTTTCAGAACCGCTGATGTAATAAACCAGGTTGCCGTCCACTTCGTAGCGTTCGTAGGCCTCGGTCACTTTCTGGCTGGGCCGGATCTTTCCATAGGGCGCATCGGCTGTACGCCAGAGGATGATTATAATCAATGCGACAAGAATAATTCCAATGGCTGTTAACAATTGTGTATTCATTTGCGGATCTTTCAGAGTTTTTTTTCTGTTCCACTCTAATGCGTCATGAGAAGCTGCATTCAGAAAAGAACCTGCCGCGGTGTCCTCGAGCGGGGATCTGCAGCGGGAAGCATGTTTGACTGCAGAATTTAAAGAAAACGCCAAGTCATCCTCTTAATTGACTGACTTGGCGTTTCTTCATCCGGTTCGGGAACTGCGACAGGAATTGACAGGCTACTGGGTTTGCGCCTGTGTCTGGGGCGCGATTTTGATCTCCACTCTCCTGTTCTTCTGTCGTCCCGCCTCTGTATCGTTCGTCGCTATGGGCATCGTTTCTCCATAACCGACCACTTCGATGCGGCTATCCGCTACACCGCGCTGGACCAGCAGCGTTTTGACGGCATTGGCCCGCCGCGTAGAAAGATCCATGTTGTAGGCATCGGAGCCGACGCTGTCCGTATGACCTTCCACTCGAATGAGGGTTTCCGGGTATTGAGTCATCACACCTGCAACCCGGTTGATTTCAGAATAGAGGCCCGGTCTCACTTCCGCCGAGTTGGTATCGAAGGTTACGTCACCTTTGAACGTCACTGCCAGGAGATTGCCTTCCCTGGAAACGGCAGCCGCGTCTGAGGTTGCCAGCACATTTCTCATGTCTCTTTCCTGGTTATCCATCATTTTACCGACGGCAGCGCCCCCGGCCCCCCCAACGGCCGCGCCGATGGCCGCGCCGATCAGAGTTCCCGATGTACTGCGACCGATGACCTGTCCGATCAGTGCTCCCGCTGCCGCACCGCCTGCCGCTCCGTAAAGACCGCCTTTGGTCGTTTTCGTCTGAGTTTGAGGAGCCGCGCAACCTGCCAGGAACAATAGGCACAGCAAAACAGAAATTCGTTTCATGCTCATTTTTCTTCCCCCTTGTGAAAATGATTTTTTGTGCTTCTATTACTGAAAATCAAATTATCTTCTGCGTGTTTCAAAGACGTTCACGCAGCCTGCTGGCAAGGACGTCTTTCCGTAAACCGGCGATTTCCCTGATCATGAAGGTCATGATCTTTCCCAGAGATATTGTATTTTCACTTGGGAAGTATAAACAGAGCTATCCGTTCCGTCAATACGATTTTATCTTCCGGGCCTTTAAACAAATGACTTTAAAGGCTTATTCAGGAAGCAACGTTTCCCTTCCACCCTGTGGACGGGATCTTGATACGCAGGAAGATCTATAGGCGTTTCAGCTGCGGAGCTTTTCCACGTTCTTTACCCGTTTCCGGACGTTGAATTTTTAAGTCGGTTTCAATCTGATGAACTGAAACGCTGAACGGCGGAGCCTGTTCACAGACGATTTTTTCCGGCGTTGTTTATTTGCTCCATTGAGTCGCAGCCTTCCCGGAGACCGGTTCTTCTTTTCCGACCCTTTCTTATTTTAATTGTCAACCAGACCAAAAAACAAGGTTGACAAACGGTCCCCCGTCCACTATACAGCTTCCGTTTTACCCCACCATAGTAAAGGGCTGAGGCCGGGCGATTCTCACGAAGGCGCGCAAATCTGAAACTTTGGAAAAAGATTGGAGAAAAGGGCAATGAACGGACAGGAAGAAAAAAAAAGGCAATTGGTCGCCGACGGTCTGAAATCCATCTGGTTTCCCTTCACCCAGATGCAGGAGTTTACCCCGGATGATGTACTGATCATCGCCGAGGGGAAAGGAGTTTTCCTTCGTGATGTGGACGGCAGGGATTACATCGATGGGGTTTCGTCTCTCTGGACCAATGTTCATGGTCATCGGAAGGAACAGATTGACCGGGCCATTCGGGAGCAACTGAATCGGGTCGCCCATTCCACCCTGCTCGGCTTGGCCCATGAACCCGCCATTGTCTGTGCGCGGAAACTGCTGGAGATCGTGCCGAAAGGGCTGACCCGGGTCTTTTACTCGGAAAGCGGCTCCACCGCTGTGGAAATCGCCTTGAAGATGGCCTTTCAGTATCAGCAGCAGGCAGCCGGAGGCGATCCCCGCAAAATCCGTTTCATGTCCCTGACCAACGCTTACCACGGCGATACCCTGGGTTCGGTCAGTGCGGGCGGGATCGACCTGTTTCATGCCACCTACCGGGAACTTCTTTTTCCGACGGTCAAGGCCGCAGCGCCGTATTGCTACCGATGTCCATTCGGAGCTTCCTATCCAGGCTGCCGGTTTGACTGCCTGAGTCAGCTGGAAAACCTGCTGGCAGCTCACGCCCATGAACTGGCGGCCCTGATTATCGAACCCCTCGTTCAGGGGGCGGCTGGCATTCTGGTTCAGCCTCCCGGGTATCTGAAACGGGTTCGGGAGCTCTGCACGCGTTACGGGGTGCTGATGATTGCCGATGAAGTGGCGGTAGGCTTCGGTAAGACAGGCAGGATGTTTGCCTGTGAACACGAAGACGTTGCCCCGGACATTCTGGCCCTGGGCAAGGGGCTGTCCGGAGGATATCTGCCCCTTGCGGCTACTGTGGCGACAGAAGAAATCTATAAGGGGTTTCTTGCCCGCTTCGACGAGTTCAAGACCTTTTTCCACGGCCATACCTACACGGGGAATCCCCTGGCCTGCGCCGCCGCCATAGCGAATCTGGACGTCTTTGCCGAAGAGCGGGTCATCGAGGGATCAGGCGAAAAAATTGAACGGCTGACCCAGGGGCTGACGCCGATTGCTTCCTTGAATCATGTGGGGGAGGTCCGTCAGCGGGGATTCATGGTCGGGATCGAACTCGTGGCGGACAGGGAGACTAAGGCGCTGTATCCTCCAGCCGAACGAATCGGGCATAAAGTCATCCTGGAGGCGCGGAAACGGGGGCTGATTATCCGCCCGCTGGGAGATGTGATTGTCCTTATGCCGCCTTTGTGCATCACGACAGAAGAAATCGATCGCCTTTGCGAAATCACGTATGAGTCCATCCGGGCCGTTGCGGGGGAATAGGGAAAATGCCGAAATCGCCGGACCGGGGGAAGGGGGAAGTCCCCGAGAAATCGGAAGATTCCGTTATCGTTTTCTCCGGGGTCTTTTATTTCGATCCCGCTGATCCGATCTATGCCGATCATTTTCCCGGCTGCCCCGTCGTGCCGGGCAGCCTGATTATTTCCGCCTTTCTGAAAGCCGTTCAGGCCGCCGGAGCCGGGATAAGGCCCGGGAGAATTCGGGATTTCAAATTTCGAACCTTTCTCCCCCCGGGCGAATATGAATTCCGCATGGAAAATCGGGGAAATCACCTGCAATGCCGGCTCTTCCAGCCGGGGACCGACGGCCGTCAACCCCTGGTGACGGGCACGATCCTTTCCGCGTGTACCTGACCCCTTGCATTCGAAGGGGCAACAGGGAGGCAGGCAGGACGCGAATCAGTCGGATGATGCGGTGTCTGGGAAAAGATGACCAGGCCGGCGGCACAGTAACCCCAGTTAAGGAAATTGGATAAGAAAGGAGTTTCATGGACCTGTTGACCGAAATTTCAGCGATTCTCGTTGAAACCCTTGATCTGGAAGAGAAGGAAATAACCGGAGAATCGCGACTCCGGAAAGATCTGGACATCGAATCGATCGATATGCTGGAACTGGCCCTTTCCTTCAGTTCCCGGTTCGGGATTGAAGTGGAAGAGGACGAGATCTTTCTCCAGAAGGTTCCCCTCCTGATCGCCGAGGCCGAACAGGAAGGCCGGGAGGCTGCCGCCGTTCTCGCTGACCGTTTTCCCTTCCTCGCCGGTGAAAGAATCCGCGAAATCCTTTCCGGAGGGCAGGCCGATCCGAAAGTTCAGGATCTCGTCGACTACATCGCCTGGCGGCTTTCGAGGGCATCCTGACCCCGTGTCGGCGCTGGATTCCCTGATATACGGCCGGCGGAGCATCCGGAAATACAAGCGGGAAGTGCCCCCGCCGGGAATGATCGATTCGATGGTTTGCTGCGCCCTGCAGGCGCCTTCCCCCGCCAACCGCCAGCCTGTCCGTTTCTTCCGTTTCTGCCGTCCCGAAACTCTGGAAACACTGAAAATTGCCATGGAAGAGGGCTGCCAAGCCCGGCTTGCCGCCGCGGAAGAAAAAGGGGCATCGGAGATCCTGAAGAATATCATCGTCAATTATCACCGGTTTCTGCTGTTCATGTTCGATGCGCCACTGCTCTTTGCCGTGGGCACCGTCCCCGCGCAGCGGAGCGTCGCCGAAAGGCTCGCTTCGTCGGGAATTACGGCGCGGCGCGGACGAACTGCTTCGGACGACGATCTCAGCGTGGGGATGGCTGTGATGGAATGGATGCTCAAGGGGGAGGAACTGGGTCTTGGCTCATGCATCCTGACCGCTCCACTTCTCTACCTGGATCGCCCGGAAGAAATCCTGGGCATCTCGCCGGTGACGATCAAATGCTTCCTGACGCTGGGGTTTCCCGATGAAACGCCTGCTCCCCGCAAGAAAAAGAGCGTTTCCGATATCTATCGGGAACTGTGAAAGGTCTCGCGAATCCGATGTCAACTTTCCGACGGGTCGTCATAACCGCCCTGGGGGTGATTTCCCCGCTGGGAAATTCCGCTGAACAGATCATGACCTCTCTGCGCAGCGGCCGGGTGTCCTTTGCCGCATCGGCCTCTGATCCCCAGGTGATTGTTGCTCCCGTTCGGGATTTTGAACTGGGGGCTTTTACCGGTTCCTTCAAGGAGCGCCGTTATCTCAACCGGGGTGCCCAGTTCACTGTCGCCGCGGCGATGGCCGCCGTCGGAAACGCCTCCCTCCGCAGGGAACAAATCACTGGGGCGGGTCTCTTTCTCGGCGCCGGCCCCAATATGGACATGGGGGGCGAAATTCCGGAAATCCGGCAGGGGGAAATCCAGCACGATACCCTGATGGCCCTCTGGATTCTCCGCTTCCTGCCGAACACGGCCGCCTCGGTCATTTCCATCCTTGCGGGAATCCGGGGAGATAACCTGACCGTCACCTCCGCCTGTTCCTCTTCCCTGCAGGCGATCGGCGAGGCCTTCCACAAAATACGGGACGGGTATCTCGATCTCGCCTTAGCCGGAGGCGGCGATTCCCGCCTGACGCCGGGAGCGATCCTGGCCTACCGCAAAGCGCGGGCCCTGTATGAAGGCGGCGGAAATCCCGGGGAAGCCAGTCGCCCCTTCGACAACGGAAGACGGGGATTTGTCCCTGGAGAAGGCGGAGCTGTCCTGCTTCTGGAAGAACTGGAGCACGCCCGGAGCCGGGGTGCGGCGATTATCGGGGAAGTCCGCGGTTTCGGCGCCTCCCTGGACGGATACAATGTAACGGCGCCGGAGCCGGAGGGCCGGGGCGGTCAAATGGCCCTGGAGAAGGCGCTGGCGGATGCCGGTCTTGTTCCGGGAGACGTCGATGTCGTTTCCACCCACGGGACGGGGACCCTTCTCAACGACCGCATGGAGGCCGCCCTGATCGAACGGGTTTATGCAGATCAATTGCCCCGGATACTGGCCTTCAAGTCCTGGATCGGACACCTGTCGACGGCCTGCGGGGCGATGGAAACGGCGCTCAGCATCATCTGCATGCAGAATGATTACCTGCCGGAAATCCGCAATCTCCGGGATGCCTGTTCTCCCGTAATTCCTTTCGTGCGGGAAGGCGGAAAGCGGTCCACATCCACCTGGGTCATCGAAAACTTCGGCTTCGGCGGGCAGAATGCGGTCCTGATTGTGAAACGTTATGCCCCCTGAAAGACGAAAACGAATGCTTCTATCCGATGCAGGCCTGTTTCGCTTCCCCTTCGCGGCCTTGAACATGTCCGTGATCTGGAATCGGAATAAAATAAAGATGTGGAAGGAGAGTCGAGTTTGCTGAAATCGATCCCCGGAATGACCATTGCCACAGGTCTGAGCGGATTTTCGCTTCTTGCCCGCATTACGGAAAGCACCAAAGAGCGGGTCGCTGCCCTGGCCGATCTCGCTGACGCTCCGCAATTTATCGGGTTGGAAGCGCTGGCTCAGGCGGGGGCTTATCACGTCCGTTTCCTGTGCGAATTCGAAAGGCAGGCCGTCCTCCTCATGATCCGGAACGGTCGTTTGCCTGAGGAGGAAATGCTGAACGGCCGCTATGAAATTTCAGGGACTCTGCGCAGCAGGAGCGCCTCCGTTTTTGCCTATGAGATGTCGGCGGTGAAGAGCGGCAAAGCGGTTATCGAAGGGGAATTCGTCTTTGCGGCGGTTGCCTACGATTCAAACCTGCGGGAAGAAATCCTCAAAAAACATTACGAGAAAAAATGGGCGGATTTACGAAACGGTTGAAAACACAATTGAAGCTCCACCGGCAGGCCGGTCTCTACCGGCAGCCGCCGGAAATCCTCGGCCGGGAGGGTGCTTCCCTTCACCTGGCCGAGGGCCGGGTCCTCAATTTCGCCTCCAACGACTATCTGGGACTAGGGGCGTCGGAGGTCCTGCGGAAACAGGTTGCCCGCAACTTTTGTAAATACGGTTCTTCTTCCTCTTCATCCCGCCTCGTCTCCGGCCATTATGCCCTGATTGCCGAAGCTGAAAGGGCATACGCCCGCTATTTCGGCTATGAGGAGGCTCTCTTCTTTCCCAGCGGCTATCAGGCCAACCTTGCCCTGCTGTCCACTCTCTTCGATTCCGGAACGACGCTCTTTTTTGACAAGCATATCCATGCCAGCAGCGTCAAGGGTATGGCCCTCAGTTTCGCAGAACTTGTGGGCTACAATCACAGTTCCCTGACCCACCTTGAAAAACGCCTGAAAAAAGCGGAAACAAGGGAGACCGTCGTCCTGACGGAATCCCTTTTCAGCATGGACGGCGACCTGCTGAATGTCTCCGGCCTGGCCGATCTCAAGGAGCATTACGGGTTTCTCTGCATTGTCGATGAAGCCCACGCCCTGGGCGTTCTGGGGGAGAGGGGAATCGGCGTTGCCCTGCCGGTTGCCGACATCGCCGTGGGGACCTTTGGAAAGGCCCTGGGACTCTTCGGAGCATTTCTTCTTATTCCGGCCCTGGTCAAGGAGTATCTCTTCAACTTCGCTTCCCCCCTCATCTACTCCACCACCCTTCCCGAGGCGCACGCAGCCTCGGCCATCGACATCCTGACCCTGTTGGGCGATAGCGACGAGTCCAGAAGGCATCTCCGGGAAATCAGCTCCCTCATGAAAAACCGTCTGTATGCAGAGGGTTTTTCCGTGCAGGGGGACGCCCATATCCTGGCTGTGGAAATCGGGCGGGAACAGAAGGCGCTGGAGATTTCAAACCGGCTTCGGAAAAAGGGAATATTCGTTTTGTC